>Ga0187728_1081543_pt1 | contig 7180 bp, 7 predicted proteins | sample 3_Tdevnscriptome_FD_200412 | JGI IMG/M metagenome (GOLD analysis project Ga0187728, IMG submission 200412) | Metatranscriptome of Jellyfish Cassiopea xamachana and symbiotic dinoflagellate Symbiodinium from Pennsylvania, USA - 3_T2E_ScyKB8... | ecosystem: Host-associated > Invertebrates > Cnidaria... | reverse complement strand
TTTCGTATTGGTATAAAGGGCTTCCACAGCTGGCAAATATGGGTGTGGTCAAACGACATGGTCAAACAGAGTTGGGCGCGCAATCACAAATGATTTGATGGCACAACAATAAAATAAGATTCATCTTGCAAGACTCAACAAGAACTATAGTTTTACTGTTGATAAGCATGCTTGAATGATTAAGTATAGGCTTCATTTCTAAAAGCTTCAACAAGGAGAGTTCCAGGTGCAAAGTCAGAAATTGGGTGGGGTCTATTTCCAGTCACACCCATATCTCCAAAGTTAGAGACATGATAATTTAGTCTAACGTGGGTTTAGTGCAGTAAGAAGTGGAGAGCACACTATTAAACGTCAAGAGACGCTATTTGGACGTTGAAGCCTGAGGGCTCGCATCTACCTTTTGCACAAATTTGCCTATAAATCGCCCCTTTTCAGCGCAAATAGTTGCGACATTTTCATTGTCAAGGTCCCCATGAATCTATGTCCTTCTTCTTATGAATGCTTCCTACGTCCAATTCTTGCTCAAATGATAAATTTGTTTCTTGCATAAAACTAAATATCTAAAGTATATCTATATACTCCATTAATTTTAAACATGTCAAAAACAAGGCCACTGTTTCTTAGCTTTTTCTATTATTTCGTTGCTCCTCTTCATGAAAATCATCAAAGTAGCCATAAACAACGTAAGTGTCAAGACAAAACGAAGGAGAAAGGCCTAAGTCTTAGTATACATGCAAAAACAGACCTAAAAGGCTACTTGGTAAGTACTTAACCCAATACTTATGCCAAAACAGCCATTGAGACATATTAGAGTGCAACTTAATCGGTATCAAACATGTACATACCTCAGATACTCAAAGAACTAAACTTTAAATCTTTATGTTCTCTAGCGCCTTGCTTTCCATCGAATCTTAGACTCAAAAAGAAACCAAATCCTTCCAAGAGTTGAATAGTAAACAAAAGTTGTCAATCAACCATTCATTGTTCTTTTGATGCTCGAACTGCATCTTGGAACTTGCGGTCAAGACCAATAAATGATACATGAAAAGAGAACTATATAAGTGATTAAACCGGAGCTTTACGCTAATTGGCTAATTGTGAAGAGGCTTTTTCCCTTAGTTACACGGTAGCAACTATCTAAGCGTGGTTGATTACAGTGAAAATATTACAAAATATTCATTCATTCATTCATTCATTCATTCATTCATTCATTCATTCATTCATTCATTCATTCATTCATTCATTCATGCATTGATTCATTCATCCATTCATTCATGTGGTGCTATCTGCTCGCAGCAGATCAGCAGTCATGGCTCTCCATAAAATCCGATCTTGTGCATCTCTCACGCATTCTGTGTATGATCTTTCGTTGGTCCACCCCTTGATATCGTCCATCCACATTCTCCTTGGTCTTCCTCGCTGCCTTTTGCCGTCCACCTTTCCTTCAAGTAACAATTTTTGTAAGGAGCTTTTACGAATTATGTAACCAAAATACTGCAGTTTTCTCCTCATAATGATATTTAATAAACTTTTTTTGCACTTGGCCATGTTTAATATCTCGTCATTTGTTTTTTGATTTGCCCAAGCTATTTTTAAAATTCGTCTAAACGTCCATATTTCAAATGCCTCAATTCTTTTCTCTAATGTTTTTGATAAGGTCCATGTTTCACATTCGTAAAGCAAGGTCGACCAAATGTAACATTTTAATAATCTTATTCTTGTGTCTAAACTAACTGCTCTTGGTGTAAGCACTTGGTATAAAGATGTAAATGAAGATCTTGCTACTGCTATTCTCCGTTTGATTTCTGTATCACTTTTCTCTGTTTCTGTTACTATATGACATAAATATAACATCTTTTCAACTTGCTCGATAGGCTTTCCTTCAATTGAGATGTTGATTTTTGGTGCCTGTTTTGATCTACTAATTACCATAGTTTTTGTTTTCATAACATTCATTTCCATCCCATACGGTTTTCCTTTATCATTTACTGCAGTTACAAGGTCTTGGAGATCTTTTTCTTTACATGCTAGTAGAGCAGTGTCATCGGCATATCTCAGATTGTTTATGTTAGCCCCACCTACAGTAACTCCCTTCATAGCTCCTACTTCTCTAAATATTTGTTATGCGTAAAGGTTGAAAAGGCTTGAAGATAGTACACATCCTTGCCTTACTCCCTTTTTTATTTTGAATTCTGATGTTACTCCACCTTCTATTTTTACAATGCCTGTTTGTTCCCAGTACATCTTTGCAATTAACCTTAAGTCTTTGCCATCAACTCCTATTCCTGATAAGCACTCTATCATTTTTAAATTGTTCACCCTGTCAAAAGCTTTCTTGTAGTCAATGAAGCATATATATACATCTTGGTTTACTTCTAATGTCCTTTCACATATTGTCCTCAAGTTGAAGATGCCTTCTCTGGTTCCCATTTCAGGTCTAAATCCGCTCTGTAACCTGCTGACTTCTTTATCTATTTTATCTGCGAGTCTTTGTTGGATAATTTTTAGAAGTAATTTAGAATTATGAGTCATGAGACTTATTTTCCGAAATTCTGTACACTTATGAGATTTTGGCTTCTTGGGAAGGGATATAAATATAGATTGTTTCATATCTGTTAGAATGTATCCACTATTGTATATTGTATTACATAACTCTGTAACTACTTCCAGGTTATATTCATCAAAGGCTTTGAGTGCTTCTATAGGGATTTCGTCAGATCCAGTTGCTTTACCATTCTTCATCATCTTGATTACATGCTCCACTTCTTCTTTTTTAGATTTTTTCTCCAGTTGAGGCATCAAAGTAGGGAGCTAAATCTCTTTCATCTTCATACAATTCCTCTATATATTCTTTCCACCTCTCTACTATTTGCTTGCTATCAAAAAGTATTTTGCCACTTTTATTTTCAATGCAGCTACAATCATTCCTTCTCTTTGTCCTACTGGTAACTAATTTTATTTTGCTGTGCATTTCTCGTAATCTAAACTATTTTCCCATTTTGTCAATTTCGTTACACTGTGAATTTATGTAGTTCTCTTTTGCTTTTCTACAATCGTCTTTTATTTCTTTATTAATTTCATTATATCTTTGTCATTGTTCTTATGCTGTCTTCTTTGTCCCATTTTCTGTAAGATTTCATTGGTCATCCATTTCTTTCGCTTGGTGTTCTCTTTGTTAGGTAGTGTGATTTTCATTGTATTCTTTATCGTGTTTTTAATTTTTGCCCATTCCCTTTCTACATATTTATTCTCATCTGTAGGAGATTGCTCACATTCCTCTTGTTCTAGGATGTCATATTGGTTTCTTATCTCTATGTAACATCTACTTTTATAATTGCTTTCTCTAAGGAGATCTAAGTTGAGATGCTCTCTCTCTCTCTCCTGTGTTTTCTGCATCTTTTTCAACTTCACTTTTAGTTTGATTACTACAGGGTTGTGGTCAGAGTTAATGTCTGCTCCTGGATATGCTTTTGCTTGCTTTACATTGTTTCTGAACCGCTTCTTTATCATGATTTAATCTATCTGATTTCGTACTATATAACCAGGGCTTTTCCATCTGTAAACATTTCATGGGTGATGCTGAAACCATGCGTTTGAGATGGTTAGGTTATTGATTTGACAAAATTCTATTAATCTATCTCCTCTTTCATTTCTATTCCCTATTCCGAATTTTCCAACTACATCTTCCATTGTTTCCATTCCGACTTTTGCATTAAAATCTCCCATTACAAGCAAAAATTCATTGCTGAAGGTATATTTAATGGTTTGCTGTATTTCTTCATAGAATTGTTCAATGTTTTCATCACTATAATCTTGAGTAGGTCCATAAATTTGTACAAAGGTAATATTAAAAGGCTTTCCCTACAGCTTCATCATAATGACTCTATTTGATATTGCCCAATAACCAATCATTGCTTTTGCTATACCGTTTTTCATCATAGTATTTATTTGGAACTTTAGAGTAACTACAGTCTATTTGAAGATATGTAGCTACGGACAAGGGAAATCCTATAAATGGGATGCTTGAGTAAAACTCCAAAAAGATTTTTGTGAGATAGTCTCTTGATAGCAATAACTATATTGCGTCATCAGGCCTACAGTTTACTGTTGTAATGGGAACAAATACTTTTTGATTGCGAATAGTACTGTCGTTATATTCAAAATTAAATTCAATTGATGTTCAAAAAGAAAGCGCGCTAATACAAACTCACAGTAATTCAGTTGAGGTGGAATATTTTTTTGCAAATCCTGATTGTGCGATTTTCAATCTACTTTCTCAGGTTTTCATCAATAACACGACCCTTAGTGACTACATTGATGAACTCCTTCCTCCACCGCGAATAAAAAGAGTTAGATTGATGCACTCTCAAGAGCACTGGGCACAAAAAATATTCACGCAATAAATTAAAACAATGGCCCATTGTCACTTGCTAGACTACAGTTTGCCCCTATGACTATGCCTCATCCCACACGGTGGGCTATGAAGGACGTGAAGTTTAGGGGGCTACAAATTTTCTTCCCGAAAAATCAAATAGAGATGGAGAGTAGGCACGACAGTTGCCCGAAATTCCTATCAATCTTTCAGAAAATTTGCCCAAATGAAAACGACCGGCTTTTTGCCCAACTTGGGGGGAGCTTTTGTCCTTTGTCAAACACATCAACAATAAAATTGCTTCCTGTCGAGCTTGATCTCACTCCTTCTGATCCTTAGCCAAAGTTTTCTCACAGAACTTTTGCCATTCCTCTTTTCCACCTCTGAAACACAACTCTGGCTCATCTTCATGCACTCCTTCCTCTATTGCTAACCTTTTCGCATCAACCTTTGCTTCCAATTCCAATCTTGATGATCAAGATTTCCAAGCTCCTCTCTACCGCATATCCATTATCACAATGTCCCCTACTAAGTTCTCTACACGCAAAGCCCTGAAAGTCCTTCTTCAGCTCAACACCTCAAAATATAGTGGATCTGATGGAATACCTGCTATAGGTCTAAAGTTCTGTGCCCCTGAACTCCCCTTGTTTTCAACAAGCTGCTCCAACTTTCTTACAATCTTAGTACTTTTCCTTCCTCTTGGAAGCTCTCCCACGTTTTCCCTATTCCCAACAAAGATGACAAGTCTGACCTTTCACACTATCGCCCTATTGCAAGCACTTGTCTCATCTCTAAGACTATGGAGACCATTATCACCAAACAACTGTTTGCCTTCCTTGAAACAAACAATCTTCTTTTTGACCATCAAAATGGATTTCGACGAGCCACATCTACCGGTGACCTTCTAGCCTCTGCTGTTAATGCTTGATCTTCTGCTCTAGAATCCTGCGGTGAGAGAAGAGTGATCTCTCTTGATGTTTCCAAAGGCTTTGATCACGTCTAGCACGAAGGTCCTCTTGCAAAAACTGCCAATGTTTGGCCTTCACCACTCCCTCATTAAATGGATTTCTAGCTTTCTATCCAGTAGATTAATTGCAGTTAGGGTCGATGGCTTCCTCTCTAATCCTCATTCTATCAACTCAGCTGTACTTTATGACTCTGTTATCTCTGCTGTTCTGTTCAACCACTTCATAAATGACCTGCTTTCCTCTACATCTGCCAGTATTTTCGCCTTTTCCAATGATAGCTATTTCAAGTTCATCTTTTTCATCCAATCCTCAACACCTTGCCTATTCTAATATTTCACCATATTGTAACACTTCAGCCTCAATTCTCACCAATGACTTGACAAATCTAGAGAAGTGAGATAGTGACAACCTTCTCAAGTTCAATGAAGAGAAGACAACCCAGGTTGTCATATCACGTAAACATCACTAAGATTTCCCACCTGTTTCCATGAGCGGCCATAAACTGGACATTTTATCTTCTTTCACTCAACTTAGTCTTTCTATTTCATCTAATCTTACTTGGAAACCTCATATCACTTCCAAAGCAAAGCATGCATCTCAGATACTTGGCTTTCTTTCTAGAGCCCTTGGCTATTTCTAATCTTCTCAACTACTAACTATATACAAATCCCAGACTCGTCTTTCTCTGGAGTACTGCTCTCATGTCTGGGGTGGTGCTCCTAAATCTTCTCTCCATCTTCTTGACAGAGTCCAGTCTAAAGCCATCTGTCTCATCAACAATCGAATCCTCACCAATTTTCTAGTCTCTCTCCGATCGCTGTCTTGCTGGAGATACTTCCATTTTCTACCGCCATTTTCACGCACATTGCTCTCAGAAAATCAAAAACATTATTCCTGATTCAGTGAAGCGTGTTTGAACCACCAGAGGCTCTACCTATTCACACCCTTTCCAAGTTACATTACCTAGTGCACGAACTCTAGCTCACAAATCATCTTTCATTCCTAGAACTTCTCAACTGTGGAACAGATTGACACCCACTACTTTCCCAGAATCCTACAATCTGTCATATTGTAAATCTAACATTAATAATCTTGATCTTATTTCCCTCTCTTCTCAAACTTCCCATTTTCTCAGTTTTTCTTTTGTCGGGGCTTTGTTATAGGCCATACAGCTTTTCCCCGACATAACTTACTAACAAAACAATTAAGTTCAACACTAATAATCCCTTAAACTTTTTTCAGTTTATACTTTGTACTACACCGTTTCCTTAAATATTCATGCACATCTACTCCCATTTTCCATTATATTAATTGCATACAGGCAAATAATTTTTGAATGGCTTGCTTTAACACCCTTAACTATAATTTATGATAATGCAGCATACTTCATTTTTATCCCGTCTTCATCGGTTGCTTTTTCAATCGATTACTTTTCATACTTTATCTCCTTACCTATTTCCATTTGTTGAATCAAAATTTCACGAGTGCTGTGTAGACCCCTCACAGCTTCGTTCACTTTAACTCCAACTCGAACTTGTGATTTCAGCAAATTCATTAATTCAACAAACATTTCTTACCATATACAATATCTAAATCTCAAAACGCTTTCATGTTCAGCAATTATTGATAAAATTCCTTTCTTAACACCAAGTTTAAAAACTAATTTGTTACCGACGATATCCAAGTCGAACAACTATTCCATCTTAGATGGTGCAGAAAACCTGCACTCACTAACGTTGTAAGGTTAAATGATATATAAATTGAAAGCAGAAAAATTCACAAATTTGTGATTGATCGTGTGAAGTGGCTCTATGGATAATAAATTAAACATGTATTTACA
>Ga0187728_1003679_pt1 | contig 7219 bp, 3 predicted proteins | sample 3_Tdevnscriptome_FD_200412 | JGI IMG/M metagenome (GOLD analysis project Ga0187728, IMG submission 200412) | Metatranscriptome of Jellyfish Cassiopea xamachana and symbiotic dinoflagellate Symbiodinium from Pennsylvania, USA - 3_T2E_ScyKB8... | ecosystem: Host-associated > Invertebrates > Cnidaria... | reverse complement strand
TCTGCATTCAAAGTCTCAAGCTCAATCTTTTCCCCCAGCAACTCATCTTTGTAAAACTTGAGGCGTGTTGAGTCTTTTTCTTCACTCTCCAGAATTCTTTCGGTTTTGATCACAAGCTTTGAAACCTTGCTTCAGAGAGTTCTTCGTTTTTCCCTTAATGTCTCGATGTTTGTCATCTTTGATTACTCTATTCCAGACTCCGGTGGACCACGATGTGCTGAATACCCTTGCCAGTTGGATGAGATGAGAGCAATGCAGAGACCGACTGGAAATCACCACTCTATAATTTCACACTCATAATAATTCAGTCATATTTTTACTGCACTCTACCGACCTTTCTTGAACAACTACTGATAAAATAATAATAACCTCCACTTATACCATTACAAGAAATGACTAAATTTGTCTAATCAATTGTTAATGTGAAAAACAGGATATAGATAACCACGAAACTAATATCACAGAATAGCTGTGTTATTTACTCTTATTCATAATCACCATAAAATCATAGTCAACATCCGAATTATGCCAAATTGAATCAGTACTCTTTATGTAAATATGGTTAAATACAATACAACGAAAATAGTTTAACGAATGGAGAGATTGCTTGACGCATAAGTCTAAAGTGAATGAAAATTACTAAGTATGACTACATAACCACGTGTACATGCTTTATGCCGAGCATGCGTATTCCCAACAAAGGGCTGGGAGAAGCAAGTTTAGAACCATTCTTACCAGTACCTAAGTGCTCAATTCAACCGATTTTCTGGTTTCTAGATATTTTTCCACAATAAATGGCACTGCAGTTACTACACTCATATTTATATTTAACGTTGGAGCTCAAAGAAAATAGGAAAAAGATCTTTATATCTAAACAGAGATGATAACTGCTTGGATGATTTACATGCAAATTGTTGTTTGAAATTTGGATAGCGTTTCTTAAACTGATATGTCTAAATTGCCTGAATTTGTCGATATGGTATTGTCAAATAACCGGAATTTTCATCATGAGAGAAAATTGAGACGGAAATGTTGACTTATTTATCGTCACTCTAATTTTCCAGTTGTACATGAAGATCTCACTGTTCACTGCCAATGGCTGACTACCTTTAATTTTCTTTCAATATTCCTTGCTGTTTAAAAATGTCTGTGGAACTAATGAAACTCTCAAGGCTTCTAACAAACGCTCATCAATCCAATCGACAGAATCATCATAAATTATGATAAATAGACACAAATCTTCATATATCTTCATAAATATGATAAATTATGATAATGGTATAGATACAAATAGCTTATTATGTTAGATAGGATATGGGGAGAGTCACAATTTGAATATTTGGAATTAATTTCACGACTTATCAGAACAGTTAATCAGTGATTCTAAAAAACTAAACTTCATGAAAAGGAGAGCAACTCTTGTTTTGCTCTCTTAAATAGGAAGCTCAACGACGAGATTTCTTCGTTAAAGTTACTGATTTAATACATCCATTTATGTAAATAGTCTGTTGATACTACAGAACTTTACCACAGCACGAAAAGCGACAACATTATTTTAGCATACTGAAAGCTTTTTTCGTACGACACTCATCAGAGTATGAAAACGTCGGATAATGACCTAAAGGTTAACCGAAATATAACCAGATGAAGTTCATGTGTTAGGATGCGTCTAATTGGCCCCAAGTGTGACCAATTAGGACCTATTAACATTGTTTACTTGAAGAGTCCCAATGAGAAAACAAACTCTTTTTGTCTACACAAGACTGGGTTTTGAGTCTTAACGTAAATAGATTCCAAAACACTTAAAGGAAAAGACGATCTTGCTTGCCCAATGATCCGAAAATTGTCGCCTGTATATGTTTCGGCGCATTCTGGATTCGCAATAAGGTGTTATCCTATGGCCGACTCACAATTAATTTTCTTTCAATATACCTTGCTGTTTAAAAGTTCATCAGTAATTCTAATAATTCTAACAATTCATCATTAATTCTAATAAGCTAAAATTCATATTTATCTGCTTGATGAATGCATTCCAAACTCTAAGATTTGTCGCAATTTTCATGAAGTTTCCAACACAAGCATGGAGCTGCCAATCTCCGAGGAATTGCCTTTTATAACCATCTCAGTATGCATTTGCAAACTTTGCCGATAGTTCATTTTACTGTCAGGCTTGATCTCATCAGGCACTGTAGCAGCATCTCCGGCACATCTCATGCAGTGGTCATATTCCTTGCTTTAAATTTCAATGCGCGCACGACGTTGATGACTTTTTCTTTATCTTTATGTCTTCGTCATGCACTTCATATTACGCTGTCCATCCGAGGCTTGAAAGCAGTCGTCTTCTCATTCAATGTTTGGGATCGAAACTGGACATTATTCAATTTGAATAGCTAATTCGTCAGTCTGACTACATGAGGTGTAAAAACTTTGATAGCACTCTCTCTTTTATCTTATTCTACGATGAGAGTTACTACGAATGCAAACTACTTAGTAAACTACATAAAATTAACTTAATTATAACTACAAAAACGATACCACGGAGTGCAAGATGTCATGATAACTCCGTGGCCATTAACATGACTAGCATGTAACATGACAAGAATCAAAACAAAGCTACAAAAATACATATAAATACACATAAGTAACTTCTACTAATAAATGCTTAAGCTTGTTTCATATTGTATGTCGGGCTAGAATAGAGCAATCAGATCAATTGTGGACAAACAGAGGGTGTTGTGAAGGGCTCAGCGGAGGATTAAAAGGGTCACTGGGCTATTGTTTCGGGCACTTCCGTTGCACCTTCACAGCATCCTCTCCTTATTAGTACGCATGTATTTCATATTCTCGTTATAGATGGAGTTGGAGTTGATTCAATAGAGTTGCATTAAGAAATTCGATCAGCTTGATAGAGATTTGACACTTATTGATAAAGCTGCGATGATATAAAAGTTATAAAGTATTAGAAGAAATTATGCCCAATGAGCCCTGTCCTCAATTTAAGTATTTTCAATTTTTATTTCAATTAAGGAAGGTGGCCCTTCAACAGGAGCAGATTTGCAAGGGGCACTCCACTTGCAAACACTAAAATATAGTACAAAGTATAAATGTATGAAAGAATTAGAAAAAGTAATGAATATAGGCAGAAATACGATAAATAGCTAAAGTCATTCCAAACTTTTGGACCACGATGAGAGAATCATCTTGGCTCGTTACAAGACTTCTTCTTGGGCAATTTCAAATCAGTCACCGTCTTGCGTAGGACATAGAGAGAGCTATTTGAATTTCGGGTGAAGAGATCACATATGGAACAGATCTACATGCTAAATAAAAACTAGAGGGACTGGTGTAAGAAAAGAGATTGAAACTTTTATAGTTAAACCGAAAAGCTTTGTGAATAAAGTTTAGAATATACTCAAGAACACATTTTTTAATATCGCTAGGAAGCTCTTCATTATCATGCAATAGAAATATCATTATGTCATGGTTGGGAAGAATGTTAAATTGAACAAATGGTCGTACTGCTACAGATCTGCCAGCAAGAAGATGCTGTCGTTCATTATCAAGCGAAGGGCAAGGCAGCAAAAAGTGCTCTTCTTCCTCAAACTACTATTTGTGGAACACACTGGGCTGATGGTGTCCTCAAAATTGTTCTCAAACTTGTGAAAACTTAAATGAAAGTTTGAAACTTTCATAGTTAAACCGATCTATTAGTCCATCTCTAAATATTGCCCCAAAATATTGACTCACTTTCACCTCAGACTATCACCTGGTAGTGTCGGTCCCCCACATGGCATCCTGATACTACATTGCCTCTACTGCTCCTCTACAGGACTTCAAAATTAGTTCCAGTCTCCCTTAAGCTGTTCTCTACGCTCCGGTCACCTTCACAATTAGTTGGAGTCTCTTCGAAGCTGCTTACTATATATGTTTTTACCCATCTTACTCGGAAGAGGCTGTTCTTTCTAGTAGGTTGGTGTTCTTTTTGTGACACCATAACTAGAATGGTTACCTGCCAAGGCTAAAGAGTCCCCTCTACCCATGAGACGGACTATTCCCCACCGGACGCCAACCCTGTATTTCAAGGTCTCGGGAGGAGCTGTCAGGTACCACACCTTGCTCAAGGATGACCTGGAGGTAGTTACAGCAAAGGGTAACCTCATTATCTCAGGTTGAAACTCTGCAACCGGATGCAGTTTAATGTCATACCTAGGACAGGTCATAGAATTTGTACTACGTCGGATTGTATAGTTAAGTTGTCACTAAATCCTCCCACACCTATTTGTTCGTGGCATCATCGTGCGTCACTCCAAGATACCCCATATCCTTGTCTATAATATCCTTCCATCTCAACTTTGGCCTTCCTTGTCCTCTATTTCCATTTTGTACTTCCCATTCAACAATCTTTCCAACTTCTTCTGATAACTCATTACGTATTACCTTACCATACCAGAGCAGTCTCCTTTCACGCATGACAGTTTGAACTGCCGTGATATTCAATGTCTTTCGTATGCTATCATCTGTCTCTTCTTTCGCTTCATCTAGGCAATGCCTTAGCATTCTCATCTCACATTTATCGATGTTTTCCCTTTCCTTTTCACTTATAGGCCATGTCTCACAGTCATAAAGTAGTGCTCGTCTAATGACTTTCTCGTAGATAATGGTCTTCATCCTCAATGGAAACTTCTCGTCACAAAGAAGGCCTTTGATTTGATGCCATTTTCTCCATGCTTTGCTGATTTTTCGCTCTACCTCTTTTTTGCAGCCCCCTTCTTTCTGAATTGTTGTCTGTACAAATTTAAACGATGCACACGATTCAATGGTGATACCATTCTGTAGCTGTATACTGTCCTCTAGTGAAGTTGGTGATATATACTCTATTTCCATTTGATGTAGATTCAAACCAACAACGTCTTTCAATTTCTTTTCAAACTGACGTAATCTATTTCGAAGCGTGAGATACCTAACATCACTCAGAACAATACAGTCACCATGCACCATTGTCCAAGGGAATTCCCATTTCTCTTCATCAGGGAATTCCTCTTGGAATTTTTCAATGATTACATTTAGAACAATAGCGAGTATCTGGTTGCTTAGTACTGACCCTCGGTGGAGAGGCAGATTAATCCGAAACTCTTCAGTCTCCCCTACACCTGTGACAACTCGTGCCTGGTAGTCGCTGTACATGCGCTTTATGAATGAAATATAACTTTCTGGAACTTCTTTTCTTCTCAAACAGTTCCATACTCCCTCACTCGGGGTAGTATGGCAGGCATTGCCTAATTTAATTAATATCATATGCAGTTCTTTCTTAAACTCTCTTTGCCTCTCTTGGAACATCCTAATACAGAACACACTTTCAGTTGTCGACTTTTCCTTGATATTCGTTATTTCTTGAAGTCTTTTCTTGAGGATTCCTTCCAACAATGCTAGAAAATCACTTGATGAACAAATACCATAGTAGTTGTTGCGCTCAAATGGGTCTCTGTTCTTTTTTAACTTTAGAGTTATCTTTGTTTGCTTCAACACATCGGGTATTTCCTTGTTTTTTATTGCATCATGTAGATATGACAATAACCATGTGATACCTTTATCTCCCAACATATTCACTAGCATGATTGGAATGTGATTTAGGTCTCTCTCTTTCGTGAACTCCATTGAGTTTATTTGTTCTTTGACTTCTGACTCTGTTATGGCTTCAATTTCGGCATGATTTCCTTCCTGTTGCGGAATTTCACTGTTGCGATCGGGATTTAGCAGTTCATCAAAGTGGTCCTTCCACGTACGTTTGATGGCTTGTACGACATCGCTGTTGTTGAAAGGAGATACGGAAAAGTTACTAGATATTATCTTTTTCTGGCTAGCAATCGTAGCTATAATCCACCATTGTTCGTCATTCAGACAAATCTCCCTTTTGTAATCATCCCACCACCATGATTGATTGTTTAAGCAATTTCCTTGCTCTGTTTCCCCCAGGATCTTTCTTGCTTTGCAAATTATTGCTTTATAGGTTTCACTCCAAGAATTTTCATTCTCTTCCTCCAACAGCACCCTTAACTTTGGTAGTAGCTTATCTCCTTTTAATGTATTGAGCTTCCACCAGTTGATAATATTGTTTTTCCATTCTAGCGTTAGGTCCATTAGAACAAGATTATGCTCTGATGCTAGGTATGGTACTGGTATCACTTTACAGTTACCAATAATTACCCTGCTGTCTCGTCTAATGGTAAGGTAGTCAACGACTGTCTGGTCTCCTCCACTTTCATATGTGGGCTTCTTTGTGAAAAATGTATTCACTAGTACCAAATTCTGGTCTCTAGCAAACTCTAGAATTATCTTTCCAGGGGTGTTTCGTTTTCCTGTGCTGTATCCTCCATGCCACATATCAAACCCTTCTCTGTCTGTTCCAACATGACCATTGAAGTCTCCTGCCACAATAAGCTCTTCATCAAGTGGAATGCTATCAGTTATTTCCGTAAGCTCCTTCCAGAAGTCTGTCACCTCCTTTTTCAGTTTACCCTCCTGTGGTGCATAAACTGAGAAAATATTGAAGATTCTGTTTTGGATCTGCAACTCTATAGCTATAATCCTATCAAAAAAATCAGAATCCAACTTGATACGTTTTATGCTACTTTTCCAATTCTTCTTTACACATACTGCAACTCCGTTTTTTTGTCCATCTCCTCCACTATAATATACTTTGTATCTGTCAGAAATTGTCTCATTGCCAGATGAAGCTTTTCTGGTTTCCTGAAGACAAAGGATATCAAGTTCATAATTTTCCATAGCTTCAACCAATTTATTAGTCCTATCCTTCAAGGTTCCAACATTTAATGTGGCTATCCTCATCTTGTCATTATGTTCTCTTCTCGTACTTCTCTCAAATTTTGTTGCCATTACTGTGCTGTGCATTTAATGTGCATTTAAGTTTCAAGCTAGTCTACTAGTATTGTTTGACTGCATATCCTTGCTTTGCATAATGCGCTATGTCAGCTTGTCAGTAACTCTCCATTGTAGAGCTTCAATGATGTATCTAAAAGAGATCGTTACAGAATATATGAATACGTTCTGTTGTAAGAATTAAAAGCGAGGAAGAGCTTTTTCACTGCAAAGCGAACAGCTAAGACATGCTTTAAAAACTAAATTTCAAGTAATTCTGGTTATGGACCATTATGTACAATATGCTAAGGATCATGAAGGTCTAATGACAAGGAGTACTGGC
>Ga0187728_1057923_pt1 | contig 7233 bp, 7 predicted proteins | sample 3_Tdevnscriptome_FD_200412 | JGI IMG/M metagenome (GOLD analysis project Ga0187728, IMG submission 200412) | Metatranscriptome of Jellyfish Cassiopea xamachana and symbiotic dinoflagellate Symbiodinium from Pennsylvania, USA - 3_T2E_ScyKB8... | ecosystem: Host-associated > Invertebrates > Cnidaria... | reverse complement strand
CTTGAAATTCTTAAAGAGAAACGAAAAAAGGTTATGCAAAATGTGATTAAAACTCTTCCTTTTGTTCACATTGATACAATCACGCAGTTTTCATTTATGAAATTTCTTTTTAATTGTGTGATTTTTCTTCTTGCTTCTTAAATCCTAAGTTTGATGAAAACGATAGAACTTTCTAACCTATAACTTACGATCACATTTTCTTACCTAGTTATTAAAGTGTTGTACATACTTCTTTGATGGTGAAAAATGAAAGATTTCCCTGACATGCAGAATGAAAATAATATTTTGCCCCTGACCACTCCAAGCTTCACTGACTTTCCCTGACGTTCCCTGACCAAAGCAAAAAAGACCTTTTTCCCCCTGACTTTCCCTGATTTTCCCTGACCGTATAAACCCTGTATGTATTGAACATAAGTTCATAGAACCTTTCCAAGAATTATGACATACTTCCTATCTTTGCTCGCTATAGCATAGGATAATCTTTAGGCCAAGCATGTCCTACCTGAAACCTAGTATTATCATGATGGGTTTGCATATAAAATTCTGGGCTTTAATAGCATAGTCGTTTCAAACGGTCTGGCAATAGTCTTCAATTTGTGGATTAAGAAACTCACTCTATCTTTACAAAGGCAAAAGACTTCCATGGAAGAAAACAAAAGCAGATAATTTCCTGCTAATTCCATTTAAAAGAGTAGCACAGCTAGGCACATTAGGTAAATAGAGACAGAAAGACCCATACTATTCAGAGAATGCAGACAAAATATTGACCAAGCCAAAATATGTCATTAAGACCAGCGTAACACTATGAAGGGACAGTCAAGAACCATTTCAAGGAGCTTGGCATTAAAAACAAAGTAAACTACAAAGACGAATTGTCAAAGAAGAAAATCAGAAAGAGGGAGAGAAAATTAAACCAGAATGCCTCACCAAACAAAGTCAATCAATTTCTTTAGAGTTTTCAGCGCTGTTCCGCTATTTGTGAAAGAGCACTCTCCAAAACACTGATTTCCCCTGCTTTGCTCGTCTGACTTTCTTTTAAGAGCATTTGCTTCCGAAATCATAACCATATTATCCTTTCTTTTCTCTGCAGCCTTTACCATGGATAAAAATTTTGTTTCTAGATTTGTTTTGCTCTTCTCCAGGATGGCAATCTTTCCTGCAACATCATTTCTTAATTGAGGATTTCCTTTGCTGTTTCCTTTGACTCCCTAGCCTTCCTCGTTTTTACTTGGTCAAATTTATCATGATACATGCTCCTTGCCTTAGCACAAGAGCTTCTGAGCTCTTTCCCAATATCCACAGTATGTGGCATTCTGTTGCTTGAAAAAAAGGTAATCTTTGATGAGCTTTTTGCTTAAAATTGACTTGTTGGCTATGTTGTCCTGAAGAACACCTGAATTTAAAGAAAACTCTTTTTTAAAATCAGCCTGACCATGGCTGAGACTGAGTATTACCTTGAGAAGAGATGAAAACTCCTTGAATTTTGGAAATTTCACTATGTCGAAATAAAATTTATCCAAGGCAGGTAAAGTTGTGACATCAAGGGATCCAACAAAATCTCTCATAGATGAATATTGTGTTGTCATTGTATATGCAATGCGGGTGGGAATTAACTACAACAAGATCAAATGTTGAAGCAAACTTTTTGGCTTTTTCAGGAGAGATAACTCTCTGCAGTTCACAAAAGTTGTTGGGTTGAAAACCAGAGCATCATGCACCACTGCTAGTTTGCCAACCATAGTGTTGAAAAATGTGACAACATTTTCATAGAACTCATCTTTATCCTTCTTTGGTAAAGAATCTCTCATTGTCAAGTCCTGGAGTACACTTTTGGCAACAAATCCAATAGAAAAGTCTTCGCTTGACTTCAGGTTGTCCTGACAGATATTGATCTGCAGCAATTTATAGCCAATGGAACACTGTTATAGCAGTTCACCCCTGAAAGCTGTGGCACATGCAAAGAAATGGTAACAGTGGTGATAGTTAAAAAACAATGTTTATCAATTTTGATGATGAAAAGTTAATACGAAATTCGTTCTGGGGTTATGTCAAGCGTTTTCTGAAATCAAACGACAATTAGCTTCCTTCTTTCACCAAAGATCATTGCATTTCCTATTTTCACAACACATTTACATCTAAGATTCCTACTAAGTGCTTTTGAATTCCATCATGGACACCTATCTTTGCTTCTCCACAGACTGCCTTCAATTTAAACCCCCTTCTTATCAACAAGAAACCAATATACTTTGCAAATTGAAATCTTCTGGTTCACCTTGTCCGCTTAATCATCTTTCAATTATTCCTTTTAAGCGTTGCCCATTCTTACGAACACACCTGACTGACATCATTCGATCTGTCTCGTCTTCTGAGGAAATCCCATTAGAATGGAAAAAGCATGTACCATCCTCGCTCATAAGAAAGTTGACACAGCTGATCCCTTCAACTTTCGGCCAATCACTCTAGAGTCTGTACCATTGAAAATCTTCACATCCTGTCTTCGGAACTCATTACTTATACTACTTATATCGAAAGTAAAATTAAGAAGGGCTTTACTCCAAAGATCTCTGGCGCTCTCAAACATACCTCTCAAATGGCTAACATCATCGATGAGGCTCGTATTATTAAACTGTTTGACCTCAAGTATGCCTTTGGGGATGTTCATCACAATCCCGCTTTTGAAGTCCGTATCGCCACACACCCCACCATAAAAAGAATCTCATTAGAAACCTTTATAATGATTTTCATACTTCTATTATCACATCGCAGTTCAAAATCTCTGTTTCCTCATGTAGGTCGTTGGGTCAGGGGTTTCTTCAGGGTGATTGCCTTAGCCTCCTATTGTTCAACATATCAAAGAAGAAAAATATAGTCAACTTGGCGTTAATACAAGTTATAATTCTGGTTCTTCTTTTGTCCCTATACACTGCTTTCAGTTTGCTGACGATGCTGCCGTAATTAGTAGTCATGAACGAGACAACAAAATCCTGTTAAATCGCATTTACATTTGGTGCAAATGGCCTGATATGCATATAAGAGTTGATAAATCTGCAACACTTGGAATAAGAAAACAATCAACCAGGTCGATTAAATTCCAACCAAAGCTAATAATAGCTGGTGACCATGTCCCTGCTGTGAAGACAGGTGATTCTTGTCGCTACCTTGGACACTATTTTGATTTCAATATGTCAAATCTTACTCATAAATCTGAATTGTGTTAAACACTTACTTGCATCCACACTAAAGTCGATATGCTTCCTCTTCTTCCAAAAAAAAACAAAATTGCACTTTATTATAGGTATCTACTCTCTAAACTCCCTTAGACTTTCACTGTTGCCTCTCTTCCTAAACTTGGGTATATGAACATCTTGACAATTGACAATGTCGTTACTCAATGCATTCGTAAATGGCTAGACCTTCCAATCTCTGCTATACTAAGCTACATACTTCCTTCCACTACATTCATTCAGTGTCAGACTGCTCTACGAAATGCACTCAAAAGCTCGCGAAATGAAGAGATAGAGAACCTGAGGATATGCTTCGAATATGCTGAGACACAGTGTTTTGTTTCTTTTCGCTGTAATGGTGATTTGGTCATATTCTGGAGACGACTTTAAATCGTTAGGCCGCCATTTTTGGCGACGCAAGAAAAGGATGTACATAAATAATGGTGATCAACAGTCTCAACAGCAGTCTCATTCGCAAGAATTACTTGATTCTGGAAATATAAATACATCGTTGTCTTCTAGTAATTCTTATAGCGTAAAATGTAGCTGCGGAAAAATATGTAAATGACTATGGCCTAATGGCCTTAATATGCATCAATGTATTTGTCGGGTAGTTAAGGATCTTACTGATGCAACATTTGCACTTGTAGAGGCGAACCTTACCAGTTCGTACAATAATGACAATTGTAACGAAGATTGGGATAACAGCATAACTAACTTTATCCCTGATGTCAAGCCTGGAGTCAAATTACCAAAATCTGTGAAAATGTGAATTTGCTTTCATGGTCTCACTACCAATTTCTGGACTACACTCGTCAAGTATAGATGACTCAATAGATCTTATGAACTCAACTATTTAAAACTATTTCTATAACAATTTTAGTTACTCGGAAGATTTCAGTAGCGATAAATTGGTTAATAAAAATAAAGGCTTGCCAAAAAGTCTTTAAAAGCAAATTAAAAATTTCTAAAACAGTTTCAAGCATCCCCGAAAGAAATTAGGTATGTATCACGCTTATTACATTATAAGGTAGCACTTGTGCTGACAATCCAACTTCTGAATTTGTCCATGATATTAGAATTCAAATAATTTCTGGGGTTCTGTGAACATCAATCCAAACAGCGGTGCCCTACCTTGTCCTTCTTTTCAAATGAAAACTTGTACCATTTTCTTCAGAGACTTTTCAGTGCTAAACAGCCATTCAAGTCATTCAAAATCCCAAGCTGGATTCCTTCCCTTCCTCAGCCTACAATACCATACAATATCTCCTCCCCTTATCAACAAATAACCACGATTGTCCGTAGAATAAAAGCATCTGGATCACCCTGCCCTCTCGATAAACTTTCTGTTATTTCTTTCAAACGCTGCCCTTATGTTAGAACATACTTAACTGAACAATTCTCGTTGCTTTGGAATTCTGGTGAGATTCCTATGAATTGGAAAAGGGCTTGCATAGTCCTCGTCCATAAGAAAGGTGATACTTCGGATCCATTCATCTTTAGGCCAATAACCTTTGAAGTGTTCCACTGAAGATCTTTACCTCCTGTGTTCATGACTCCATGTTGTAATACTGGAGCTCTAACAATTGATAGAGTACAAAATCCAGAAATGTTTTCTCCCTAAACTGTCAGGTAGACTTGAACACACTGCTCAAATGGCGCATGTCATTAACAAAGCACGAGTGGAACAATGATCTCTTGTTATCACTTTGCTTGATCTCAAGAATGCATTTGGGGAAGTACATCATAGTTTTATTCCGGAAGTACTAAAATACCATCATATCCCGAGGCATATCCAAACAATCATTGGCAATCTCTATTCTAATTTTTATACATCTGCCATTACAAAGTCGTTCAAAACTCCATTTATAAAGGTGGGAAGGGGTGTTTTACAGGGTGACTGCCTCAGCCCATTAACCTTCAATCTCTGCTTTAACATCTTTATCAGATATATCTCCGATCCCAAGTCTGCACAATTTGGCTTTTCTACACCCTCTCTAAATCCATTGCACTGGATTCAGTTTGCCGATGAAGCAGCTGTTATTACGAGTCTGCAGAATGAAAATAAGCTTTTACCGAACCATTCTTCTAGATGGTTTGATTGGGCTGATATGACTATCAGAGTTGATAAATGCTCCTAATCTGGGATATTCAACCTCATCTGTACAGTTTTTGCCTAAACTAATCATTAACCATGATCCTGCTCCCACTGTTAACATTGGCAGTTCTTTTAAATATCTCGTCAAATATTTTTCTTCTCTATGAATAAAGTTGAGCACAGGTCCATTTTATTGGAAACTATTAATGACTATTTATCTGCAATTGATAAAATCCCTTGCCATCCTGACAAAAGCTGTTACTATACCATCGCTATGTTCTCTCCAAAATTTCTTGGCACATCACTATAGCTGATCTTAGCAAAACATGGGTAATTGAAAACCTAGATAACAAGGTTGTGGATTATGTGCATATGTGGTTTGAATTGCAAATAATCGCCACCTTAAGTAATCTCATAATCAGCAAATCAAACTATGACTTAAGTCCTATTCTTCCATCTACCAAGTTTATACAGTGTCAAACCATAATTCGGAATGCTTCAAAATCCTCTTCTAATTCTGATATAACATCTTTGTGGCAGGATTCTAACACCTTTACCAACATTCAATATGATGAGTACAGAAATGCAAAGCAAGTTCTCAAATCTATACAAAATCACCACCATCATCGAACAACAAATGAATTAACAAGTAACATCAATACCATCAACAACTAGTAATACCATCAATTTGCAAATATGCTTTTAAAGTTACCCCAATATTTGGTCTAACGTCCAGCAAAAACTGCCCAGGAATGTTTTCAGCTCTTTTCTCAAATATACATCAAACACATTGGCAACTCGAAAAAATCTTTCAAAAAGGTCCATCTTTCAATCATCAGCATGTACCTTTTGCTTTCAACCTGAAACTTTGTAACACATTGTTTCGAGTTGTAAACTTTATCTAGAACACGGTAGGTATAGCTGGAGACATGATTATGTCTTGAATTACATAGTCATGACCTTTTCAACACTTCCAGATTGTTCATTATATGCTGATCTCCCTGCTTTTCTATCCCCTTCTCTTATCACGGGTAATGCTTTTCGGCCTGATCTTATCTTAATTAAGAAGAAAATTTATTGTATATTCTTGAGCTCACTATTGGTTCTACAACTCAATAGTGATTGTAAGGCTTCAAAATACCATCCTCTACAGCAAAAGCTACTCTTCTTAACTACAATTAAATTGAGTATATAAATATCTCTCTGGGAGCCCTTGGCACTATTGGATCTTCTTCCGAATCTTTTATTACTCTTCTTAAATCCCTCAGTTTCGGTGACAAGTTACATAAACACATTTTATCTAGCCTCATTAATGTAGCATATTTTCTGCTGTCGAAATAAAGCATGGACAAAATCCAACTTATTAAAGATATGAGAAGAGCTCTATTTGTTATATTGTATTTAATTGGTAAGTTTCCCATTTTATTTTTCTTTATTATTATCTTATTATATTGTCTTAGTAGTTATCCTGACGGTAAGTTGTACGTTGCCTAGTTCTAGCGAGACGTATCATTGCATTTTAGTCAATATGAGAATGATATTGAAGCATAAGAAATTATTACGTATATCTATCAGGCTGTTTTTATAAACTGTGTATTTTTAGGTAGTTGGCCTTAATTAGCAATTTTAGTGTTTTTTACTATACTTAGCTATGTACCAGCCAACTATAAAGAAGTGATTATTATTATTATTTCAATTACAGACTGGTCAAATTTGTCAATTTATCAATGAGCTCACTTGGATTATTCGATAAATCTTCTTCCGATTTTGTTGACATGATGAAGGATTTAGAAATGACCACTGACCAGACGAGCTTCATAATTAAAAGAATAATGAACATCGCAATTAGGTCCTCGTATTTTATCTTCTGCTGTCGCAATAAAGATTGGTGTAACCCAGAACTTATGAACT
>Ga0187728_1085625_pt1 | contig 7290 bp, 11 predicted proteins | sample 3_Tdevnscriptome_FD_200412 | JGI IMG/M metagenome (GOLD analysis project Ga0187728, IMG submission 200412) | Metatranscriptome of Jellyfish Cassiopea xamachana and symbiotic dinoflagellate Symbiodinium from Pennsylvania, USA - 3_T2E_ScyKB8... | ecosystem: Host-associated > Invertebrates >... | reverse complement strand
CTGAAATCTGTGTGCTGTTGCAGTGGTTTAGGGAACTTTTTCTTGCATTCCCCATTCTGCATACAGACACACTAAGGATCTAGCTCACCACATGGGCCATATGTCATGTGTCTCTTCACAGTGTTGTGAAACTCTGGTTGCAACTGCAGGTCTGGAATGTCTGCAGACACCAACTGATCAACATCATCAGTTGTTCGTGGTTTGTCAGCATCCGCAAGAAAAAGCACCACGTGTGCATGTGGCAAACCCCTTTTTTGAAACTCAATGGTATATACATAAGCAGTAACATGCCCTAATACATCTTCTTGCAAAAGATGAGATGAGATGAGATAATAAGATGAGTAGCAAGCAGGTAAACATCAAAACTCAAGGGAACCTCGAGAGGATGGTCACCTAAACTAGAGGAATTTAAAAAGGGATAATTGTAATTGCATTATACATGGGAGCGTGGCTAGATTCATTTCTACCTTTAGCGCCATCAACGCTGCTGCCACCCCAATTGAAATCCCCTATGGGATGCATCACGCGATATGCAGACCTACTGAGATGGCAAAGATCAATATGATGTCAACAATAGGACAGTAAGTGTTAACATTACCTTTTACAATGATACTCTCCTCAGCAATGGCTGATGGTGATAACACCAAAGGTGGATGCTTGCCATTATCAGTATCAGCAGGATCAGAAAAGTCAAAGAAATCCTAAAGTAATCAGAAATAGTTACTTCTAAGAGAAAATGACAGAAAATCTTAAGAAAATCACAAGGCTCAAAATTAAGTGTTTATATTGGCCAAAAATTGATATTTCGTTGTTACTGCATTCCAAATGTTAAAAAAAGAATTCAAATTCAAGTATACAATATTAATAACGAAAGTGTAAACCATTTTAGCCAGATTATTTTGGTAAAAGTTAAGCAAAATTTAAGAAAATCTCTCAGGCTGAATTTAGGAAAAAGAAAATTGGGGCTTAGGCAACATGGTGGTTTTCTTATAAGAAACAACAAAAACCCATCATCCTCTATTGTTCCGCCATTTTTCACAGTGCCCTCCGCATAAATTATCATTTGGGGATCTTAGTATATAGGTGGACTGTCGAGTCATAATCCGCATTTTATGATTTTTCGCATTAGGGTCATTTTATACCAGACGGAAATTTCCTTGTGGAATGAAGATTTACTGACGATGTCGTGAAGATATCGCTACACATAGTATAAATGGAAAGGGAACTACATAGCACAAAATCTACCAAATATAGCCGCATTGTATGAAGATCAACCCCTCCATTTTGGCACTTTGGGACCAACATTTACTTGAAGTGCTTATGCATCAAAAATTTCGAATATACTTTTTAGCTTAAATCGAAATTTTGATCTTTCTGATGCATGAAGGTCCTATTATTTTTGCTCTTACTGGCAAGAAAGGTGTAGAAATTAGCGCTTGTTTTGAGGCACTAGGTGCGAATTTGTGATAACCACTGTGTGATGTCATAACAAGGATCAAACTGAGTGCATTCTTTAGGCCTATATCAGTTGACAAACAAAGTGCGAGAAGGCTTTTTGTCTTGGCGTGCTATGGTTCATTAAAATGACAAACAATTTCAAATGCCAGTTATCCACTCTTTACTGGCCTTTGCTAACTTTTTGGTGAAGCTTTTGCTAACATGCCATATGCCAATTAAATGCTTGCAGGACTGGATTTCTCTAATCCGCTATCCTAGACTAAGGCGGCGATCACTAATAAAGGTTGAGATATTGAAGCCCTTATCCTGAAAGTAAAGCACTTCTTTGCATCATCTAGCTCCATTGCAGTACTGCTACCTGACAAATTTGCCTAATGAGAGTTGAATATGTACAGTTAAATTTTAATTCCATTTGCATACAGATATTCCATACAAAATCAATATCATAAGTACCCTAGGATGATACAGCGATACATGAAATGGTTAAAACATGGACGTTCACATCTACTTGTGTTTTTGCATTTGAATATATTGTAAAGAGAAGGGTGTTTTGTAGATGAAAAGAATGAATTCCTGTAAAATTTCTAAGTGTACAAGCTTGCCAGTGCCATTATTGAACATGGTATATGTTCCATATATAGCACAGTGCCCCATAGAATCATATCTTCCATCACCACTCCAGGTGTCATAATTTTCAGAGTCTTGTTTTTCATAACAAATATGTGCCTGCGATTCTCTCCAGCACGTCATAATTGAAGAGAACAGAAGCATATTCTGGTACAAAAAATATGTCCATAGTGAAATAGTACACAATCCCATATACTTGAACAACAGCAACATTAGACCTTTGTTAACTCCAGAAGTGATAGTGAAGTGACAATAAATTGCCAGCTGGATGCCTCCCTTTTACTAATGGCTGACTCATCCATTTAAATTTCTTCATTGGTCGACGAGATCTACAGTTCTGAGGAACAGTAACCATTGTCCTATTTGCTGCCATATCAGCAGAAGGATTTGGTGACTTGCACACAAAGCAGAACATTTTCAATAATGCTAGTAGCATACTATAAAACGCAATGAACTTCGGCTCATTTATTGTTTCCATATCTGCATCAACTCTATGATATGAAAAGAGCAACTTGGCGCTAGTATGGCATTTGCAATGGACATTGAATATATGGATAACTTGCATTTTTATTCATTCACAATATCCAAACATGTTTACTTATGTTAGCACCCAACACACTTTTTGATAATGCTATGAGTAGGAAGCTGAAAAGTCCAACATATCTTAAAATCTGTTAATTGTCGTATCACAACTATGGTATCTGCTTTGTTTGAATGGCCAACATATTGATTACAATGCCTGAGAGATTTTAATTATCTCTACAACAAATTTTACTTGCAAGCTTACCTTACAAAATTTCTTGTGTAAAATTGGTTATCATCATCATCATATTCATCTTAATCATCACAAGCATCAGCAACATCATCATCATCAAATTAACAAACATCTTCATCAAAAATTTCTCCATCACTTAATGCTTCAGTGTTTTCAATATCATATAGAGTTTCTTCTTGCATATCTCGTGCAGCTGACATGAATTCATCCTCATTAATCTCCTATCCTTGTGAAAAGCATTTGCAATGGGAAATGAAATTGAAAGTTCTATGGTATTTGCTCTGATACAAGTTGTTTTGAAACTTACCGTCTTCCTTATAAAAGCAGTAAATTTGGGGTTAAGGCTGGCTGTTATTAATTTTTCTAATAATATTGAGGCTAAATTGTTGTTTGTTGGTTCTTAAGTTAGTAGTGTGTTGGCCATCTGGGAATTCATAGAAAGACAATACACAAGACAACAATGGATGTTTTTATTTATTAAGTCTTTCAACCAAGATGGACTCTCTTGCATAATAATGTCTTTTACTGAAAAAGTTTATAAACTTTTATAAATAGACAAAATTAGCACAGTATCTAGTTTTGATAGAAGCAACTAAATTGTAAAAATCAAAGAAGAAATGTCATGGCTGTCAATTCTGCTCAGGTCAACAAGGAAAGGACCTTTCATATTCATTTGTTAGTGGAAAGCTTCTGTATCATTTTTGTGTGCAAACATTTCTTTAGATTAAGTATTTAATATTATGTAAGGATAAGACATCGAAAATAAAGATTTATTTGAGATATTTCATGAACACTACACCAGCCCATCCTGATACAAGTCTTTCTCACAATATCCCCTAGCAAAAAGTATTACAGTAGTTACAGTAGTTATTTACCTTTGTTGACCTGTCTTCTAATTTCCTCCTTGATCTTCTGAGCCAACTGATCTTTTTCTGATAGAAAACACTTTTCTTTTCCAAAACTGGACATCTGGTACAAACAGTATTAGGGCTTGCCACAGGACTAGGACTTGCCAACATTTCTTCCTCCTCCATTGTGTCATCCATTTTTGAACACATGTCATGGATAGTCTATGAAAGGAGTTGAAATACATTGCCATGGCATTATAATGTTCCTTTACTAGTAGGCCATTTCTGATAAAACAATTTGACATACCTCCCTGTCCTGTTTTCCTCAACGTTGGTAATTGTTATTACTTGATCAGGGCCTAAGAAACAAACACATTGATTAGTCTCACCTGTCTTTTTGCTCTATCTGTCAGCGACTGATCAATGGTATCTGCTGTGTCTGCCAACCATAAATCATTGGCAGGGATAACATCTGTCTTTAGCTTCCTGTTCATTCCAAGTTTGGCAGCGATTTCCTGATTTTTTGTAAAGCAGCTCTCATCAAAATGGTCAGAGCAAAGAAAAGACGATTTGATGCTGCTCCACTTTGGCCTATATCTTCGCACAAACCAGACCCAAGCGTTGTGTCTTTTCCTGTCTTTTTCCTTGTGTGGAAACATATGAATGGATTTTCCCTCTGTACACTGACCATTTGTGCAGCTTATTCCGTAAGCACTTTAAATGTAGCAGTTAATAAATGGTTGTCTTACTTTTGTATCATATAGGTCAGGGGTGGCCCAACCTGTCAGAGACCAAGAGCCACATTTTTTCATGTGCTGCTGCAAAGTGCTACATCAGACACATAGGCACACATGTGAGACAATCATCTGTATATCTGTACTGATAGCATATATTAGCTTTGTTTTTTATTATTTAAATGCTATATTAAATGCTATAGTCCTGTATGTCACAACTCTCATCCATTGTGACACAAAAAATTCACATGCTTAAAGGCCAGAGTATAACTGTGACTCAATAACGGTGCTAATGTCTGATACTCTGCGTTCAACAATGTGGCGGGACAGTTGGAGGTCTAATACCATTCATTTTAGTTTGCTATTTTCAGGGGATAGGACATCAACAGCATCACTCCGGCATTTTTTAACAAACTCCCCTTCATCGTATGGCTTTTTAGCCTTTGGCAATGTTCCAAGCCAGTTGATATGATGCAAGTGTTGTGATATCTGGCTGCTGGGTAAGTTTTTGGAACAAAGTGTATCTGCTGCCTGGCTTTTCAAAGTAAATAACTTGCCCTCACGAAGTGCAGTACCTTCTGGAAATTCCTGTTCCATGGAAGCATGAAGTGACATGAAGTGGTACAGAATAGTTGATGCTTTAAAATGCACTGGTGCCTGACAAATATGGCGGAATGGCTTGCCATTACGCTTAACAAAGAATATGATTTCTTCCACTCTGGTAAAAGCGTCCTGTGTTCATCTTCATATTTTTGTTTTGCTGTCCTTTTTCTCCCAGCCATTTTGAGAACAACCTTGATACAAATTATTTACTTCTCAAATGATCTACTCTGTTTCATCTCCCACACAAGTGCAATTGAAAACCTCGCAAAGCCGGTTTATCTATCATCACCTTCAGAAAACATTTGGCTTCTCAATTTTCATGTTGTTACAGAATGTAAATTGCTTCAAGTTTTTTTAGTCAATTAACTGCACCCATTTCAAGTGCCTATTACCAACTGTTCTGTTTCAACGTGAAAATTGAGAAGCCATAATTGTTTAGACTTGTTTTGAAATTGAAGTAAATGTCGGCCTTCAAGAGCTGCGGGTTGGCTGCCCCTGCTGTAGGTGCAGGATGCACAAGGAAGCCTTTGATCCAAAATTTCATACTGCCACCATATAAAAGCCAAAGCTGATACTCACTATCTTTGTTGAAAGTTAGAGCCTACTGTTTCCAAGCGTTCGATTTTACATTATTCTGCTTGTATTCTGCATTTTTTATTATCGTAAATACTTGGTTATTTACTCTGTTGCACTAGAAATGATTCGTCGTCAAAGTTGATTGACTGCATGATATCAAATGCTTCGTTACTTGTATGTAGCCTCCTACTGACCCTTCTCCGCCAACAATTTTCGTCAAATCTGGACTCAATTGCGAGAGAGCAGTTTTCACAGTTGAATGAGAGAGAGAGAGAGAGAGCACAGCACCTGTGTCAGCCAGAATTTAGAGGTGAAGTATGATGCAATGCTGGAGTGGAGGATTACGAGAGGGAGCTACCAGTTGGATGGACATTCAACTCCTCCACTCCTGGCTTATGACTCATAGAATTACAATCAAACTTCAACTTCCCACTCTGGTACAATTCACAATTTTCTTTTGTCATCAGCCTTACGTCATTACGTAGTTGTACGAGATTTAGAGCAAGCATTGCAGCAAACTTCATTAAAGCATTGGAAGATTTGAAAAAGAAACAAAATTTGATGATGTAAATTTCCAAGTATTATTCTTGAATATCACAAAATGATTGTAGTAACGTTTATCCAAAATTAAAAGTTTGTTCCACTGGCTTCTTGTAATATTTTTGAAAAGTCTTCATTTGACCATCGGACTGACTTGATTATGTCCTTGATGTTGACATTCAGTTTAGCAAGGTGTCGGATGATGCAGACCTAACACTGTGTACGTTAAACTTGTTTGTATCAACACTTGCAGATAACAGCTGCTGTTAAACCCATCTAGAAATAGTATCAGCAGAAACAGGATTATGAAGCTTAATAAATCCCAAGAGTAGTTGCTTCATGCCTTCTTTCCTCAAAGTAGATGTTCTTGATATGATCTGTATTTTTACATGTTTGGTATAAGTACGTCATCTGCATCTTGTTTCAATGCCTGAATGTAGAACGATTTTAGCGGGTACATGTCACCGACGTTGTTGTTCTCGTCGTCGTTGTCTTTCACTTTGTAATCTTCTCTTCCTCTATCAATTTCCCTATCTTACATAAATTAATTTCAAATTTGTCACCTGCAGTGTCCCATGGAATGCCTAAAACCTTTGTTTTACCATCTTCTACAAAATTGCCTAATGTTTCCTTGGCATATGTTCCTTCCTCTTCTTGAGATGCTATGTAACTTGGATCACCCTTTTGAAACTCCTGCACCAATTCAGCATTGCTACTCTTCCACTTTCTAAGGTTAAATTCCCCTTCCTTCATTCTCTCTATGGCTTTCAAATGTAGATTCCTTGCATAATCTATATTAGAAACTCTGAACACTAGGTCTTCAACATAGAAACTGCTAGCAAGTGCTGTAGCAAATTCTGGATCTAGCTCTTTGAATTTGCGGAGATAATGCCTTCATACTCCATTCAACAAAAATGGTGATGATTTAACACCAAAGACCACTCGATTAAATCAGTAAACTTCAATAGGGGAATTTTAATTATGGATTTCCTTAACCCAAGGAAATCTTAAGATGTCTCTGTCTTCCTTATCAATTGTCACGGACCCAAGCATTTGGCAGAAATATGCAGAATTTATATCCGCAAACAACTTAATAAGTATTCAAACTCTATACGAAAACTATTCAGTT
>Ga0187728_1090809_pt1 | contig 7514 bp, 1 predicted proteins | sample 3_Tdevnscriptome_FD_200412 | JGI IMG/M metagenome (GOLD analysis project Ga0187728, IMG submission 200412) | Metatranscriptome of Jellyfish Cassiopea xamachana and symbiotic dinoflagellate Symbiodinium from Pennsylvania, USA - 3_T2E_ScyKB8... | ecosystem: Host-associated > Invertebrates > Cnidaria... | reverse complement strand
GTTAAAAGAAACGTCGAGAATGAGCTCGCATTGCTTGAGTACTAAACTGTAAACAAGCCAAACCGAGTTGCCTTGGAAAGTATCCAAGCGAATCCGGACAGACAGCTTTCCAAATGTTTTCACGATTGCAGAAAACACCAGATAGACTGCTGGCAAGCCAGAGCAATTGATCCTGATGAATAGGATAGCATTTTGAATATCCAGAAAATGGAGCAGGTACTTCAACCAGTGAATATAAACTACGGACCGAACGATTTAACATAAAGTAGCTATCTGAAATAAGTAATAGAATTTTATTAAATCCTCTAGCACATCTACACCAATTTAACGTAAGTAAAACTTATTACCAATACAAATTTCGACTTGTTCTAACATTATTTTGAAAGCATGCTCTTTAGAGCAGAATTTGCAGTTGATGTATGTACTCTCGGGATTTCTTGACCAGGAGCTGGAAATAACGAAGTTGCCAAGAGCGACTGATTGGTTTGCTGGTGTGAAAGGCTTGTTTTAAATGTTGAAGCTTGCATTGCTCTTGCATCTTGCGGAGTAATTAAAAGTGGATTGGAAGTTCCTGACTGTACCAATGAGCTACTGACTGAATCTTTCCCTGACACTGCACCCACAACAGGAGTTGGTGTACTTTTAGAAGTTTCCATCAATAATGCTGTCAGTTGATTGGATGCAGGGCGATTCTTAGCAGCACCAGAAGATTCCTCTTCCAAGAAACTCACAAACATTTCTGTGAATGACTTTGATAGAGAGTCAGACAAAGTTGCTTGGCGAGGCTTTATAGAATGCGGGTTGTTCTGCGGGGCACCACTGCCGAATGGAATGAAAGTTGATACCCAAGTACGCTGGACAGGAGGAGCACCACTGCCAACCTGATTAATTTCATCCTGGGAAAAGCCAACCAGGTTTCCCAACACACGAACAACCTCAAGGCGCTTATTTTCGGGTGCATGGAAATATCCCAGTAGCAAATTCTTCATCAGTGGCTTTTCCACTTTTCCTTCAGTAGAATCCTTTAACTTTCGAACCATGTCCGATTTGCTGTGTAAATCTTCTTGTAAGGCATTCACTTCTTTCTTAAGGGAAGCAATAATCTTGTCTTTTGATTGTACTTCTTGACTAAGGCTTGCTACGCCTTGTACAGCCAGGGTAGCTTCCTGAATGCGCGCCTGGAAAGAAGCCTCTCTCTTTTTCAATTCATTAATTTCTTTTGTGGCCATTATCAATTTTTTCCTCGATTCTTCTTCCAGCATCTCATATTGAGAGTCTTTCTCTCTCTGAAGCCTTTCAAGAACCAGCTGTAGATTGTTCAAAGCAGTCTCGGTTTGCTGCAGTCTTTCTTGTGTTTGGGCCAATTTCACTACTCCATCATCCCTTTGTGTAGCAATGGCATACAGCTGCTGTTGCAAGTTGTGGATATGAACATGCGACTGATTGCTTGTTTCCTTAAATTCTACATTTTTTGTTTGATATAAATCTTGCAACTCTCGAAGCTTCTTCTCAAGGTCATTTTCCCTCTCTTGTGCAGCAACAGCTTCATTTGTGTACCCTTCTTCGACCTCAACGAGATGATTCCTAAGTCTTTCCATGTCTTTCAATGATTTTACTTCAATTTCTTTGCAGCTAACTCTCAAACGATGCACTTCAGTTTCCAGTTCTTGAATTTTCTGCTCTGCTAGCGCTTTCTTTCTTTCTGTAACTTCGATTATACTATCTTTTTTAGTTCCTTCTTCTATTAAGTACTTGTTATCATTTTGCATTTTGCTCAAAGCCGCTTCGTGTGCAGAAGTGATATTCTTTAATTTATAAATATCATTTTGAAGTACAATTATTTCATTTTTCTTTTCTTCATAAAGGGAACGCAACTTATTATTCTCTAAATGTAGCTGATCACTTTCCTCGCTTTTTGATTTATTTTCAGAATTAGTCCTGCTAACGCTTTGAAGTAAATCTACTTGTTCAACAAGAGACTTAATTTCTTGATCTTTTAACCTAACCTTTTCTTCCCACTCACGAGCAGCTAATTTAGTCCGCGCTTCAAAATTCTGCAACATTCTAGATCTTTCCAGCTCAAAATTTCGATTCATATCAATAATTCGCTTTTCCATGTCACTTAAGTTGCTTTCCAAATCTCTAATCTTTGCAGATTGCTCAAAATTTTGGTTCTCCATCAGAGTTCTGATTTTCCGTTTCTCAGTGTCATGCAAATCTAATTTCTGCTTGAGTTCATTATTGTCATTTGTCAATTTAGAGTGAGTCTCACTTAGCGAACGAAGTTGGTCTTTCAGGTCACTTAGTTCTAATTCATATTTTTGAAGGGCATCACTCGATACCTTGGTGCCATGTTCCGTTTCCGAAGTTAAGAGTGTCTCTTTACTCGGTATATTTGTTGAATTGGTACCTTCTGGTTCTAATTCACGACCTGTGGCTGCATCAACAGTCCTAAACCTCTGTAATTCCTTTTTTAGATCATTATTAGAATTTTCCTTCTCATGAATGATCGTCAAGAGTCTCTCTTGTTCTTGCTGAAAAGCAGCTACTTGGATTTCTAATTCTTGATTTCGCTCATTAATCATACTATCATTTACTGAATAATTGCGTCTTTCTTCTAGCAAATTTTGCAGGTATTGATTTCTTTCTCGCAGCCTTGCTATTTCGCTTCCTTGTGACTTATTTAAGTGCACTAATTTCTGATGCTCGGCATGCAAAACACTCGATGCATGCTCCTTCGCAGTTGACCTCGCCTGCATATTTTCCAATTTCTCATTCAAATCGATAATTTCTGCTTCTTTTTGCTTTAAGAAAATCAAAAGATTCTGCCGTTCTACTTTCAACAAATCCAATTGGCTACTATGATGCTTAGATAACTCTTCAAGAGAGTTATATTTTGAGAGAATATTCTGAATTTCAGCGTCCTTATCCCGTATATGTTGGATCACTCTGGCACGTGACGAAAAAGGTGACTCTGACACTCCCTCTTCCTCCATCATCTGCAAATTCAACAGCAACTCATCCTTCGATACCAAAACTTGCATCATGCGACCAACTTCTGATTTTAGCCGCTCAATTTCAAGTTGGTTTTGATTAGAATTCATTTCAAATTTCTTATACGTTTCAACTTCAAGCTCAAGCTCACGGATTCTCTCCTGTGCTTTTACGACATCTTCCAGAAGGCGTTTCTCTTCATTGTTTACAGGGTAGGCCAAACTTTCACTATTCTCCGTTCTAACAATATCTATCACACCAGAACTCTCAGAGCGCACTTCATTTGAAACTGCACTACTCATGCCCTTTTCCTCATAATCATTACTACATTCCCCTGAGACATGATCATCTAAATCATTTGCGTCCTCTATTGTTGGTGATTGCCTGGTTTTATGGCAGCTTTCAAGGTCAGCCAATTTAGTCTCAAGAAATTCAATCGATTTCTTGTAGGAGACGGCTTCATTAGACAGTTTTTCATATTCTGTCAAAAGATCATTAAATTCATTAGCCTTTTTTCTCCAGTTTTCGATATCTTCTTCGTGATATTTGCCTAGTTCACTCTTCCGTATTTCTACTTGCTTGTTTCGATCACCTTCCAAAACTGACTTATTCGAATCATTCATATTCTCTAATTTCTTAAGTCGCAACTCTTTACAATTCAACTCATCCCTCAAGTACTCATTCTCTGATCTAAGATCCTGGATTAGTATTTCCTGTTCACGCAACATATCTTCCTCAATCATTTCCTTCTCTCTTAATTCTTCATCTTCTACCTCCAAACTCTTTAACATCACATCCTTCTCCACAACTTTTTGCATCTTATCATTGAGCTCACGCTCCAATTGCTCAATTTTTCTTGTGTTCAACATCGATTTGCTTTCCAAATCATCAGATCTTTCCTTGATATATTTGTTTTCCTCCTCCAAAGAAGCTACATATAAGGTCAACCTATTGCATTCGTTTTGCTTCTCTTTAAACAGTGCCATAGTCTCCTCTAGCTGACTCTGTATTTCCTGCAAATCTCTATCTTTCTCTTCCATTAATTGGTAAACAAGACTATCATGCTTCTCTTGTTGATCCACAATAAAATCATCTCTTTCATTAACCATCTTAATAATTCTGTCTCTTTCTAGTTTCAAATCATCCAACTGCATCTTCAGCTCTCCAATTTCCTTGCTATCATCGGTTTCATTTGTATCAATCTGAAATTGCAGCTTATCCAGCTCCGTCTGTAGTTGCTCCCTTTCCGCAGAAATAGCTGACTGACCTTGACTCATCAATTCAAGATCTTGCTTTAGCATATCGATTGACTCAAGAAGTGATCCATTTTCGTCTACAGTCTCTCTGTGTTTTTCTTTCCAATGCTGAAGCTCATTTCTTATACTTTCCAGCTCTGCTGCTACTAGATTTTTCTGCTTCAATAGGTCGTCATAATTTGCCTTCCATTTATCAGCATCTGTATGGTTTGAAAATTCAGTCATGAAGTCCACAGTCAACCTTTTGATTTGCAAAAGAATACTTTCACATGACTCGACTTCTGTAGGATGCTCTAGAATGGCGCCTGTTTTCTTTGCCCTTGCTTCTGTAAGCAACTCTAAAATTGTGACAGTTAATTCTTTTAACCCCAACAAAGTGGCATTCAAGTTCTTATTTTCACTTGCCATTGCAGATTCTCGTGAAGCAATCTGCTCTCTTTCATCATCTCGTTTGCAGATTATCTCCTTAAAGTCATTAATTTCATCTTCAAATCTAAGTACCTGTTGTGAAGAAAACTTTAAATATTGGTGAATGGTAGTTTCAAGCATTCTCATACTTTTGGTATTTTCCGGAAGATCTTCAACATTGCCACTCACTGGATTCTTCTCAAGTTTACTAGACAACAAAGCAGTTAGTTCATTTGCAGCCTTCTCATATTGTTCGATACTAGTCCTAGCATGAGCCAGCTCTTCACTCAGTAACTTACACTCTTCTGTAGCCTCAGTTAAATTATCCCATTCAAGGGAGCTTATATCCGTTTCTGACCCCTGATCACTCACATCCACAAAGCTACAACCATTCTCACTTACTTTGACCTTCAACTTAATCTTTTTCTGAAGGTCTAGCACTACCTTTTCCAATGTACTCTTCTCAAATTCTAGATCACTTGCAATAACATTTGACTTATCTAAGGCTTTTCGCAGAAACAAAATTTCCTCTTGTAGCTCAGCAATCTTCAAATGTTCTCTGCTGTCAGCATCAGGAGCTTTTGACAACCACGTTTTACTATCTGCTGGCTGCTCATCATCAAAGAAATAACCATCAGCCGTGCCGTCATTCAAAGACATTGTCCGAGTTACTTTATTTGTCTCAATATTCTTTTCACTTTCCGCTAAGTTTTCGATTTCTTGGTCCAACCGTTGAATTTTCTTAATTGGCTCCAACTGTTCAACATCGAATTCTTGTGGGTTGCTTTCAATAGTTCTAGGGGGACTAGAAGTTCCATCAACCGTACTACAGTCTTCATGTGTTCCAGCGACAATTGCTTCTAAAGACCCAACTTTTCGCTCCAGGCCCTCGATTGTACGCTCAAGGATAGATTTCTCGGCAATTAATGACTCTATTGTATTGTTTTCTGATGAATTTTTGTTGGATCGGTCACTATGATGGCCTAAATCTGATACCGCTTTAGCAACATCATCTGAGACATAATCATTATCGATCTGCAGCTCAGCAACAAGTCGTTCTCGGCGATCAAGCTGATCATCTAGCTCTGATAACCGCAAATGGATATGCTCCGTATGCTTTCTACATGTTTCCACTTTTGAATCCATACTCTTCCCAAGCCTTTGTTGCACGACACTGATTTCCTTGCGTAGCTGAGATGTAGAACTCTTCTGATAGTGTTGATAGAGCTCCACATATCTTCTTCCAAGCTCTTTTAAAGACTTCTGCATTTTCTTGATCTCATCCACAGGGCTTCCTTTTATCATGCAAATCTTCCGCAAACTATCTATTTCCAATAATTGCTCCTCTGATAACCCCTTCTGAAATTGCAACTCCTCCAGTAAATCAGATGTACAGTTCCCTAATCTTGAAATGTCATCTTTCAATTTTTCTAATCCTCTTACACTCTCTTCCAACTGCTTTTTTTCAGACTTAAGTGCCTCAATCTCTGCATTCATATCCCCATTTTTTCCCAATAAATCCTCATATTCAATTGTTATTTTATTGTATCTTTCATCAAGCTGTGAAAATTCCAAGGAAATGGCAACATTTTCATCTCTTAGCTCATTCAAACTTTGTAGGATGTTATCAAACTTTGCCCTCCAATTTCGATCAAGCTCTTCTAATTTTTCTTTTTCATTAGTATCAAAGGTAACAGTTTTCTCCTTCTCACTCTGATTTGTCAGCAAGCTCTCAACTTCTCCTTCAAGTTCAATTATTTTCTCATTTCTTTCTTTTATATCAAGAAGCAAAAGTGCATTTTCCTCTTCCTTTGCTTTTCTTAGGCACTTTTCCTCAACAGTCTGTGCTTGGAGGCTTTCCAACTGCTTCCTTTTTATTTCAAAATCAATTGACAGTGTTTTATATTTCTCTTCAAACTTCCCTGAAGGTGAAGAACCACTTGAAGCATATTCTTGGCTTGATATTATTGTTTCATATTCTTTGACTTGGTTTGATAATTTTTCATTTTCTGACATCAGGTCTTCCAGCTCATCCTGATGTTTTTTATTCATTACTGATATTCTCTTGGTGTAAGTGCTTTGAAGACTCGCAATTTCCTGCTGGTGGTGATCCTTCAGTTGCTGCAATTCAGCTTGATTATTCTGATTTCTGGCTGCATCTTTCCAATACTGACATTCCTTCTTGACCTCTTCCAGCTCTTGTTTCAGTTTACTAATTGTCATTTGGAAAAACTCTGGGTCCTCAAATTCCATCCCATCCTTTGAATACGACTCATCTTTATGAGAGAGATAATGATCATGTTTGATATCAACTTGAGAAGACTTCAACTGCTTTATTTCTTGTTCCTTAAGTTCAATGACACCTCTGTACTCATCAGATAAGGCTTTTAACTGAAGTTCTGAAGATACTGCTCTATCATTGAGCTCCTCATTTAGCTTAGTTACTCTTTCAATCTCATCCTTTTGCTTCTGCAAAGCACTTTCCAAGTCCTTCAGCTTCACATGAGCAAGTTTTAACTCTGTATCTTGATCAAAAGGCTCCTCAATGCTGTCTGTGAGAACCTCTCGAGTAAAATTAGAAATCTGCCCAGTAATTGATGTAAAATTTCCCGACAAATTACTAAGATTGTTGGACAAATTCAGCCAAGACATTTTATCGCTGATGAACTGACAGATGAAAGCAGAAAAAGTTTGTACTTTCTTTATTAAAACAGTTCAATAAAGCTTCTTCTGGCTTTGAAAATGAACACAGCTTGATACTTAAACGTATCCAATACCTGCACCTCTTCTCTACAATGAAGAGCATGAAGTAAACACAAAGTAAAAAAGTCCAACAAAACAGAGATGACATGGCAC
>Ga0187728_1002663_pt1 | contig 7618 bp, 2 predicted proteins | sample 3_Tdevnscriptome_FD_200412 | JGI IMG/M metagenome (GOLD analysis project Ga0187728, IMG submission 200412) | Metatranscriptome of Jellyfish Cassiopea xamachana and symbiotic dinoflagellate Symbiodinium from Pennsylvania, USA - 3_T2E_ScyKB8... | ecosystem: Host-associated > Invertebrates > Cnidaria... | reverse complement strand
GTTGGCCTATAGCATGACAAAGTGGTAGAAACAAGAACGTGACAAGAAGCCATGGCGGACGCATCCGCCAGATCAATACAATATGATTATACTGCGAACTCGAATCTGGTATTGCAAGCAGATCTTTCCTTGATTGAAAAAAGAGGAAGAAATGAGGCCACTGGAGAAGTCTTGTCCCTTGTTGGCCATTTGCAAGGTACAAAGATGGGTGACAAGGCACAGAGAGCCCAGCCTCCTGAGCTGAAGGAGAAAAAGGCAAAAAAGCAGAAAAAAGTTGATGCAGATGATGTAATTCCAAAAATGAGGTCAGCAGCTTTATTATCTGGAGAAACTGATGATGTTGCTGGGATTTACTATCGCCCAAAAACTAGAGAGACAAAGCACACATATGAAGTAATGTTGAGCTTTATTCAAGCTGCCATAGGGGACCAGCCACGTGACATTCTTTGTGGTGCTGCAGACGAAGTACTTTTTGTGCTTAAGGACGAAAAAAAGAAGGATAAAGATAAAAAAAAGGAAATTACTTCTTTGCTTGGCGATATGCCAGATGAACGTTTCGCGTTACTAGTTAACTTAGGAAAAAAGATCACAGATTATGCCATGGACAAGGACATGGGTGGCGATGACGACATGATTGATGAAAATTACGGCGTGGCCGTACAGTTTGATGAAGATGAAGAGGAGGACCAAGAGGTAGATGAAATCAAGGATGAATCTGAGGATGAAGAGGAGGGCGAGGAGATAATGGAAGTTGAGGAATCGGGAAGTGCCCTACGTGGAATTCTTGACGGTGAAGAGAAGATGTCAAAAAAATCTGAAGAGGAATTAAATGTACATCAAATCGATGCTTTTTGGCTGCAACGAGAGCTGAATAAGTTTTACAGTGATGCTGAAGTGTCACAAGAAAAATCAGTTGAAGTTCTTGAAGCGTTGAAGAATGCAGCTGATGAAAGAGACCTTGAAAACAAGCTTATGCTTCTACTTGGCCATGAAAAATTCTCAATTATAAAGAAATTAAGGAAGAATCGAATGAAAGTTTTATACTGTACATTGCTTGCTGCCGCACAGTCTGACCAAGAAAGAGAAGAGATTGAAGCCAGAATGAAAACTGAGCCTGAGCTTTATGAAATTCTACACCAGCTTTTGGAAGGAGAAATGGAAGATGCAACTCAGGAAGAGCGAGCAAGGAAATCAGCCTCTAGAAGGAACAGAGCAGGTGATGCTGGTATGGGGGAAGATGACGAAAAAGCAGGCCGACTGAATCGAAAGCTCATCGATTTAGAAGATGTTATGTTTAAAGAGGGCAGCCACTTGATGGCTAACAAGAAGTGCCAGTTGCCTGATGGTTCTTTTCGAAAGCAGAAAAAGGGCTACGAAGAAGTGCATGTGCCAGCCTTAAAGCCGAAGGCCTTCAAAGATGGCGAGAGTCTTGTTCAAATAGTCGGTTTACCCAAGTATGCCCAAGCTGCATTTGAGGGTTATTCGTCACTGAACCGGATTCAAAGTCGCCTGTGTGACGCCGCTTTGAAGTCGGACGAGAATCTACTGCTTTGCGCCCCGACTGGTGCTGGTAAAACAAACGTAGCCCTGCTCACCATCCTCAATGAAATTAGTAAGCATATAAACATGGATGGTACTATTAATATTGATGAATTCAAGATCATCTACATCGCACCCATGCGATCTCTTGTTCAGGAGATGGTCATGAATTTCAGTAAGAGATTAAGCTCATATGGCATTACAGTGTCAGAACTTACTGGCGACCACCAGCTGAACAAAGAACAGATTGATGCCACCCAAGTAATTGTGTGCACCCCCGAAAAATGGGATATTATAACTCGCAAAGCTGGCGAGCGCACATATACACAATTGGTACGGCTAATTATCATTGACGAAATCCATTTGCTACACGACGATCGAGGACCAGTGTTAGAAACGATAGTTGCGAGAACGATTCGACAAATTGAAAGTACCCAAGAACATGTTCGACTTGTTGGCCTAAGTGCTACACTGCCAAATTACGAGGATGTCGCAACATTTCTGCGTGTTGATTTCGCCAAGGGCTTATTCTTCTTCGACAATAGTTTCAGGCCAGTACCATTGGAGCAGCAGTATGTTGGTGTCACTGAAAAGAAGGCCATAAAAAAGTTCCAGGTAATGAATGATGTTGTTTATGACAAAGTTATGGACAATGCAGGAAAGAATCAAGTGCTCGTGTTTGTGCATTCTCGCAAAGAAACAGGAAAAACCGCAAGAGCACTCAGAGATGCTTGCCTGGAAAGGGACACACTTGGCCAATTTCTACGAGAAGACTCCGCGAGTACGGAAGTGTTAAGAACTGAAGCAGAACAGGTGAAGAACTTAGAGCTGAAAGATCTTCTTCCATACGGTTTTGCTATTCACCATGCTGGTATGTCAAGAGTTGACAGAGCATTGGTTGAAGATCTTTTCGCGGACAGACACATTCAAGTCCTGGTATCAACCGCTACGCTGGCTTGGGGTGTGAATCTTCCCGCTCATACCGTCATCATCAAAGGAACCCAGGTTTATAGCCCAGAAAAGGGCCGTTGGGTGGAGCTTGGGGCTCTCGACGTGCTTCAGATGTTTGGACGTGCTGGAAGACCCCAGTATGACACGAAAGGCCAAGGGGTCCTTATTACAAGCCACAGTGAACTGCAGTACTACCTATCGTTGCTCAACCAACAGCTTCCCATCGAGAGTCAGTTTGTATCAAAGCTTACAGACAATCTGAATGCTGAAGTCGTGCTTGGTACAGTTCATAGTGTCAAAGAGGCTGCTTATTGGCTAGGCTACACTTACTTGTACATTCGAATGCTACGTAATCCTACATTGTATGGTATATCACACGACGAACTTAAATCAGATCCAGTTTTGGAACAGCGTCGGTATGATTTAATACACACAGCTGCTTCTATCCTTGACAAAAACGGGATGATTAAATACGACAGGAAAAGTGGTGCATTACAGTCAACTGAACTCGGGAGAATAGCAAGCCATTACTATTGCACCAATGAGTCAATGTCCACCTACAACAAGCTCCTAAAGCCAACCCTGAGTGAAATTGAGTTGTTCAGAGTATTTTCGTTGTCATCTGAATTCAAGTATATTAATGTCCGGGAGGAGGAGAAACTAGAGTTGCAGCAGCTCATTGAACGAGTGCCAATTCCAATTAAAGAAAGCATCGAAGAACCGACAGCAAAGATAAACGTCTTACTGCAAGCCTACATTTCACAGTTGAAGCTAGAGGGCTTTGCTTTAATGGCTGATATGGTCTATATAACACAGTCTGCAGGTCGTCTTATGCGTGCTATTTTTGAAATTGTGCTTCATCGTGGCTGGGCTCAGCTGACTGATCGTGCCCTCAATCTATGTAAGATGATTGACAGACGAATGTGGCTTTCCATGACTCCACTGCGGCAATTCAAGAAGATCCCGATGGAGGTTATTAAGAAGATCGAGAAGAAGGATTTTCCATGGGAGAGGTTCTATGATCTCGGCCACAATGAGATTGGTGAACTTATTCATGCCCCTAAAATGGGAAGGGTTGTTCATAAATTTCTTCATCAGTTTCCAAAGATTGAACTGTCTACACACATACAGCCAATAACAAGGTCCACGTTGCATGTTGAGTTGACTATCGTGCCAGATTTCCAATGGGATGACAAAATATGGCAACGCAGAAGCATTTTGGATATTCGTCGAAGATGTTGATGGTGAAGCCATACTCCACCACGAGTACTTCTTATTGAAGGCTAAATATTCACAAGACGAACACGCTGTCCGCTTTTTCGTCCCCGTCTTTGAGCCACTTCCTCCTCAGTACTTTATCAAGATCGTCTCTGATAGGTGGTTGCATTCTGAAACCCAACTTCCAGTATCGTTTCGCTACCTTTTGTTACCGGAGAAGAATCCGCCACCCACGGAACTTTTGGATTTGCAACCGCTGCCCGTGTCAGCTTTACGTCGGCCGGATTTTGAGGCGCTTTACTCTGATAAATATCCATATTTTAATCCAATACAAACTCAAGTATTCAATGCGTTATACAACTCAGAGGACAATGTTTTTATTGGTGCACCTACTGGCAGTGGAAAGACGATCTGCGCTGAGTTTGCCATACTTCACATGCTCTCACAGAATCCTGATAGTAAATGTGTGTTTGTTACTCCATTACAGTCTCTTGCAGAGCAAGCCTATGTTGACTGGCGAACAAAGTTTGGTATACAACTTGGGAAAAATGTCGTTTTACTTACTGGTGAGACAAGCGCAGATTTGAAGCTTCTGGCAAAGGGAAACATCGTTATAAGTACACCAGATAAATGGGATGTTTTGTCAAGAAGATGGAAGCAGCGCAAAAACGTTCAGAATGTGTCATTGTTTGTCCTTGATGAGGCTCACCTAATTGAAGAGGAGAACGGGCCGGTTATGGAAGTAATTTGTTCAAGAATGCGATACATATCATCTCAGATTGATAGAAACATCCGAATCGTTGCTCTGAGTTCCTCTCTTTCAAATGCAAAGGATGTTGCTCAATGGCTTGGAGTTTCTGCAAACAATTTATTTAATTTCCACCCAAACGTAAGACCAGTGCCGCTAGAATTGCACATTCAGGGTTTCAACATCACCCACACTGGTTCAAGACTCATAGCCATGTTGAAGCCGACGTACCAAGCAATCATGAAACATGCCCCAAAGAAACCAATTATTGTATTTGTTCCATCCCGAAAGCAGAGCAAATTGACAGCCCTTGATTTGGTTGCATACAGTGGGGCTGAAAACCAGGCTCAAAGGTTTTTGCATTGTGCAGAAGAAGATTTGCAGCCACATCTAAAGAGAATACAAGAAAAGACTCTGAGGGAGACGTTAACCTACGGTGTTGGGTATTTGCATGAGGGCCTGTCAGATACAGAAGTTAAAATTGTTGAACAGCTGTTTACATCTGGTGCTGTACAGTTACTTGTCGTATCGCGAAACCTGTGCTGGGCAGTCACATGTCATGCTCATCTGGTCGTTATAATGGATACTTTATACTACGAAGGCAAAATCCACACTTACATGGATTACCCAGTTACTGATGTCCTGCAGATGGTGGGTCGAGCCAACAGACCATTGATTGATGATACAGGCAAAGCTGTTATACTATGCTTATCGTCCAAGAAGGAGTTTTATAAGAAATTCCTGTACGAGCCTTTACCAGTTGAGTCTCATCTTGATCATTGTTTGCACGATCACTTCAACGCGGAAGTAGTGACCAAGACAATCAGTAACAAACAAGATGCCGTTGATTACTTGACTTGGACGTTCTTCTATCGAAGAATGACGCAGAATCCTAACTATTACAACTTACAAGGCGTATCACATCGGCACATCTCTGACCACCTTTCTGAGATGGTTGAAAATACGCTGAGTGACCTTGAGCAGTCCAAGTGCATATCGATAGAAGATGACATTAATATCTCACCATTGAACCTTGGTATGATCGCAGCCTATTACTACATCAATTACACAACCATTGAATCATTCAGTGCTTCATTATCTGCCAAAACAAAGCTTAAAGGGCTCATTGAGATCATCTCCTCTGCCCACGAGTACGAGAACTTACCAATTAGACAACATGAAGACTCTATTTTGAAGCAGCTTGCTAATAGAGTCCCATACAAAGTTAGCAGCACCAAATTCACGGATCCCCACGTGAAGACCAATTTATTGATACAAGCACATTTGTCAAGGATGCAGTTGTCTGCCGAACTGCAATCTGATACTGAATTCATTCTTGGAAAAGCAATGCGGTTGATCCAAGCATGTGTCGATGTCCTAAGCAGTAATGGCTGGCTATCTCCGGCAATGACGGCAATGGAACTTGCCCAGATGGTTACTCAAGCAATGTGGAATAAAGACTCTTATTTGAAGCAGCTTCCTCATTTCAACGCAGACATTATAAAGCGTTGCCAGGAAAAGGAAATTGAATCCATCTTTGATATTATGAACATGGAAGACGATGATAGGAACAAGTTGCTGCGATTAGCAGATCATCAAATGGATGACGTTGCAAGGTTCTGTAATCGTTATCCTAACATTGACATGGTCTTTGAAGTTGAAGACAAGGATAGCATATATTCTGGAAAGCCCGTCGTTGTGATGGTTGAGCTTGAAAGGGAAGACGATCAACCGGGTCCAGTTATAGCTCCATTTTTCCCGCAAAAGAGAGAAGAAGGCTGGTGGTTGGTCATTGGTGAACAAAAGACAAACAGTTTGATATCGATCAAGCGACTGACGTTGCAGCAAAAAGCGAAAGTCAGGTTAGATTTCATTGCGCCATCTGTTGGCTCACACTCGTATTTTTTATATTTCATGAGTGACTGTTACATGGGTTGTGATCAGGAGTACCCTTTCAAGATTGCAGTTGGAGAAGGCGATGATATGAGCGAATCGGACGAAAGTGATTAGACAGTAAAGAACAGCATTTATTTTACTAATGCCTTTATTTAGCCAGATGAACCGTAGAACCGAAGAAAGCATAGTTATTGCCCATTCCCCATGTAAAGTCTACGTCTTACGACATATAGCATGCCTCTTGCCAAATAATGCCTGTAACGAAATGCCTTTCGGTCCCCCATCTTTGATGGATACCAGTAGAAGTAGCTGTTGTAATTTTTTTGCTATTAATTCTAACTGGGAACCCTTACTTGTCGTTAGAGGATGATTCTCATTAAGGCTAGTCAATGAACTTGTTTTCAAAGTGCATCCATAAAATTCCCCATTCAATTTGTAACTGTGTTGGCATACTGCCCCAAGACCTTGTATAAATATTAACCAGCCTATGTTGCTCAAGGTAACATGGCTTCTTTGCACAAATTCTAAATTGTTGCTGTAAGCTGCTGATTCCTCCACTACTACTGTAGATGCAAGCTGTAGCATAACATTGTGAAATAGTATTCAATCGGAAGTTTCAAGCAACAGGCAGGCCATCCTCTAAATTTTTTTCATATGTTCCAGGTCAGATCGCTCAGTTAGGTTTGTGGTATTACTTGTAACGTAGCTATGTATTACTTTCGACTGCACTAGCTGTGAAGGCAAGCTGTAAAGAGTTATTGACAGTATTCGGTTCTCCGAACAACGTTCTGATCAAATGATAGTCATAAACTAGATTTTGCTATCTCTTTTCCTGAACTGCATTAGCTTGCTTTTTAGATATATGTTTGTAGTTGTTAAACGTATGTATGTATATTTACATACATACATACATACATAAATATATATCTCAGTTTTTTGGAAGTATCAGGCCTTTTAATAAGTTTAGCACACTAAGTAATGTACACATGTGCAAAGCATGGTATTTACAGTTGAAGTATATTGTTATAGCAATATGAATCAATGGTTAGCACCAGCTATTGAAAGTATGAAGCCAGTATTTAATGGTAAAGAGCTAAATTAGTAACTAGGAGGTCTCTTCAAGGATTCTTGTGTGCTTAATTCTAGGGGGTCATATTGCACTTTTTGAAATTTTTCACCCTTCATAGCATTTTATAATAACCCCCTCCCCCATTTTAGCAAAATGTAGCCATCAGCACTATCAGCAAAATTTCCACTGTCATTTTC
>Ga0187728_1026875_pt1 | contig 7626 bp, 5 predicted proteins | sample 3_Tdevnscriptome_FD_200412 | JGI IMG/M metagenome (GOLD analysis project Ga0187728, IMG submission 200412) | Metatranscriptome of Jellyfish Cassiopea xamachana and symbiotic dinoflagellate Symbiodinium from Pennsylvania, USA - 3_T2E_ScyKB8... | ecosystem: Host-associated > Invertebrates > Cnidaria... | reverse complement strand
GTTCATTAGCTTCTGTCCTATTACTGATTCTCTATTGCAAACATACCAAGCTTGCCATATATTGCAATTGTATACTTTAAGCAATTTTTTGTGGTGATATGGATTGCTCTTTGGTGTTTGCTAAATTGTTTATGTCTTTGTTGTGAATCCAAACTATTACATAACAGGAAATAGGTGATCAAGTAGATATGCAAATTAGGCGCGCCTCGCGAAACAATAGAACGAGGGTGAAGAATTCTGCAAATAATTACGAAAACTTCTGTTACCTAGACTAGAATGGTGTTATCGTTTGCACTTGAAGCAATTTCAAGAAATCTGTTTCATATACTCTCCATATATAATACCAGCGGCCACGCAAGTCATTGCTATGGTCCGTCTTTTTCAACTTCAATTTTTTTGCTGCGGCGGGCCTAAGTGAACATTTCTATAAGACAGAGTTGGCCGAAGCAAACATCTGTTACCAAAAAGCCATTTTCTGGTCAACATATTGAGGTAGCCTCGTCACTTAAAGCTAAAGCCTCTTCTCCAATACATTATCTCTATTTCGCGCGAAAAATGAAGATTTTTCCACCACGTTGTCTTTCGTCTTTTTTGAGATAGAATTACGCGGTGTAAGTCTCGCTTATGAGGTGCCGTCTTTGGAGTTTTCAAATTTATCTGGAAGTTGTTAGTTTTTGGATGCTTTTTATTACGGACTAGACATGGTTTCGTACAGTCAAGAGTTCTTGATATTTCTTACGATTTCATTACTTACATGCCCATTTCCGCGGACTTTAGCAGTAAATGATGAAGATATTTACTTCGAAACAATTTCTCTAAGCAAGTAAGTCAACAATTACGCCTCTTTTTCAACAAAAATATAGTGAATCAGTGGCTGCTGTAGTAAAGTAGGGTGCCATCCACATATTACACCACACTAATTTTGGCATTACTGGGCACCCACCCACCCCCAGATTGCAAAGTACTATACTTCGCTCCTCAATTTACGTCTGTGCATTTTTCTGAATTGAAAATAGTCCGCGCATTGAGAAGAATCCGCTCAAACTAAAATCCAAGATAAAGCACAAAGAATAAACGATTATTTTTTGATATGAAGACAATCATCTTCTACACCTGAACCTATGAAGCAAAATATGCTAAATATCAAGTTGCTTAAGAAATATGACATCACACTCCAGAAAGATCCGTCCACCCCAACCACATAACTGGAGGTCATGTTCAGGGGGAAAAGCTACCTGTAGAAGCACTTTGAAATGGCAAAAGACTTATTTTTTTATATATATCTCCAGGTTACTGATTCTGCTGGGGGACAAGACCATGCAAAATTTTTCATTTTGGGGTCAATGCCCCCTTGGAGGTATGTGCCTGATCCACCCCTTGGCACTCTGTTACAACACCAAAATACCCCACCCCTTGTGTGGTGTAATAATTGAATGCCCTAAGTTCTATTGTTATTTTGTCTATTCAAACTTACATTAGATTCAAGCCCATAGCCAGGTCTGTGTTACAGGGGTGGCAAAATTACCCTTGGGGAATCACGTGGTACAAAATCTGAGAGCTTATTCTATACTTCATGTTGCTACAATCAAGTGGATTATGTTTGAGCAGGAGAATATTGAACTTTCTAGTATGTCACAAAGACCAAGGATGAGCTCATCCATAATTTCAGGAGATTTATCCTTAGCTACAAAGATAATGCAGTAACAAGAAAAATGAAAAAAACATTCCCTAGGGTGGCAAAAAGCTGGTACCTTATTGCTCAGGGGTGGCATTTGCCACCCCATGGCTACGGGCCTGATTAGACTGAAGAGTCTATGAAGGCTTTCATATCTAAATTTGAGGTCAAAAAGTGAAATACTAGAAAGTGGGGTGGAAGCAAAAATATGGGATGGGAATATGATGATTAACTACCAGCTTACTCTGTAATTTCCAATAATTGATATTAGTCAGAAATATCTCATAAAAGTACTTCTATAGTTTGAATTCTTTTAAAGCTACTTCATATATACACTGCTGAAGCAAGAGGGGGAAAAATGCTACTTGGATCCCTACAATAAAAACCATTTTCAAAGCATATATGAGAGCATTAAACAGAAATATGACATTAGAGCAAATGTTGGTGATCTTACAGCACTCACTATTGGTCGTCTTCAACAGAAGCTATATAGAATGTTGTCACAATTAAGGAGATGCTCAGGAGGGAGGGCAATGTACAAACTCCTAAGTAACTGGAAATCTGAAAGGTACAATTGCGAATTGAGATATACCTCAAAGAAAAGAAAGATGGAAGAAGAGCTAGAGATGGAAAAGGCAAAGAGATTGAAAATTGAGCAAGAGCTTAGACAAGAAAAAGAGGCTTCAAATAACTTAAAAGCAAAGCAAGACATTAGGCTACAAATCCTATCAAAAAGGCTGATAAAAGGAGCATGTCAAAGAATTCAAATTTCAAATACCAAGAAAGGGTATCAATACTCCAAATCACATAAATATAGATTGAAGAGGCAAAGAAAGGTTAATTGCAATGAAGCACTAGCTTTTCTAAGGCTACAGGAGATCACCCCAATAAGGCTTGAAGTATTGAATCACAAAGAAGAGCATGAAATAATAGAACTAGACCCTGAAAAGTGCCAGAAAAATGAGACAACTTCAGAGGATGGCATTTCCACACATCTGTATGCAAAGGATAAGTTCAACATTAGCCATAGTGCATATCATGAACTGTCAATGATTAACAAAAAATTACCAAGGTCACATTTGATTAAGGCAAAACTCAATCAATTAAATAGCTCTTTCCATATTAAGCCTATTGGTAGAGGGGTGCAAGGTTTCCAGCAATCTATCAAAACAATTTTGCCAAATATCATTGCAAGTTACATAAGAAAAAACTCCTTTCAGGTTATGGAATTAGTAAAAGTTAAACTTTCAGGTGATGGCACATGGGTAGGAAATAAGTTGCACCTAATTAGCATTACATTTACTCTTCCAGATTTTCCAAATGCCAAATCTTCAGATGGCAATACTCTTCTAGCAATTTTCAAAGGATCAGAGGAGTATAAGTTTTTGAGCAATGCTCTTTTAGATATAAAGAAAGACATTGAAGAATTTACAACTTTTCATATAGATAGGAAGCAATTTTCAATTCAATATTATCTAGGAGGAGACCTCAAGTTTCTAAATATAGTCTGTGGTATTGATTCTTGCTCCTCAACTTTTTCTTGTATATGGTGTAAATGTAAAGCATCCGAACGGCATGATACAACTAGGGAGTGGTCAATGACAAACCCAGAAAAAGGTGCAAGAACAATTGATGAAATAAAACAGTGTTCTAAAGAAAAAACAAAAGCCAAAAAGTTTAATTGCTCAAATCCACCAATTTTTGAAAGCATTCCTTTAGTAAGAGTTGTCCCTGATAGGTTGCATCTCTTTTTAAGAATAGCAGATCAACTAATTAATCAGTTGATCAAAGAGCTTAAAAACCAGGACAACATTGCAAAACTAGCCCAATATTCAAGTATAGAAAGGGAAAAATATAAACATATACAAGGATTTGAGGAATTTATTAAAGAACTAGGAATCTCTTGGTCATTTTATCTTGACAAAGATACCAAATTAATAAAATCTAGAACATTTACAGGTCCTGAAAAATATAAAATAATTAAAAACATCCATCTTCCAAACCTACTGCCAAACATTGATGCCAAAAAGATGTTCTGTATTAAGCAAGTCTGGCATGGTTTCACAGAACTTATTACAACTCTGGACAGACTAGACATGCACTTGGAGGACTTAACTATTAGCTTTATAGACTCAGCAAAGGAATGGCTAAATACATATACAAAGGTTTATCCTACCAAAGATGCAACACCTTACATGCATATACTTGTGTATCATGTTGCTGAATCAATTAAGTTAAATGGAAACTTGTGTCATTTTACACAACAAGGACTTGAAAAACTGAATGACGACATAACTAAATGGTACTTTGGTGCCACAAGTCTTTGCCATGAAGCTGCAATGAAGCAGATAATTCAGAAGCAGAACAGAATCCGAAAGCTGGAGTTTGATGGAGCAAAGCGAGAGGCAAAATTCCAATGGACATGCAAAAATTGCAGAAAGAAAGGACATTCTTATAAAACATGTACAGAACTTAAGGCTGCTGATAACTAGCGCCACTGACTTCAAGTCTGAATAAAAATCGTACTAAAACAAAAACAATGATATTATGTAAGGTTATTGTTCTGTTCAATTTCATGTTATAAATAATTTCTTTATGAAAAGTGCTTCACTGATTCTACAACAAATCGGAATTTCATATTGATTCCACGTGATATGGGATATAGAACTAGGGCACCATTTATTTCACAGTAGTCAGGAAGTGGCTTTCTACTATAAGCTGTAACCTGAAGGGTGGCCATATTTATTGCGGCAGTATCGCCATTGCAGTTTATAATTCTCTTCCCCCAAGATTTATCATTAAGCAACGCGGACATTGACTCTTCTGTAGCTGAAAAAACAGTAGGAAGTTTTGGAAACATTTTCGATTTCTCAAGGTACCCTGAAAACACTTCCCACGTTTCAGGCATTACAATTTCGTTGACCTCTCGAATTGTGTCCATTCTACGAGAAAGTGAAAGGCCCTCTTTTATACGAATTCTAATGCGAGCCAAATCCGCCTTAACAACCTGTGAAAATTTTTTTGGTTCAAGTCTAGATGTTCTGACTACCTCATAGGCAGGCAGCCACTCATCATATTTCTCCCCATAACCAACATATCGAACCTTCTTCTCGATAACTCCATCAACTGTCCTCGAATCAATAATTTCTACATCAAAAAATCCCCGTTGACAAGACCTATCCGATTCCTTTTTCATGGCAGCATCAATGCATAGTTTCTGCGCCAATTCGATAGATTTATAGTCATTGTTTAGACACTTTCTCTTACCACAACTACCCGCCATATTTAATTGTGATGGCATCAGAGCGAAAAATAGGCTGTATGCTGTATCCAATCAAAAGACACACAGTCAGTCAATTGCGCAATCATTCATTGTTCATGCAAATGATCGATTTTAGGCAAAATTTCTTGTGTTGACAAACCTAATGGAGCAAATTGCCAGCCATGCTAAGAATTTTGTGCTTTTTCTTTGGCAATGGATGAGTCAACGGACATGTGTGGCACCTCCCAGTTGCTAATTTTCAATCGAGGTGTGGATGCCAATTTAAATATCACTCAAGAGTTGGTTTCACTGGACAGTATGTACAACACAACGACTGGAGAAGACTTGATGAGAGAAATACAGAAAACATTTGAACAATATAGTTTGGATTGGAATGGACTGAAATGCTTAACTATAGATGGGGGAAAAATATGTGTGGTGTGAAGAAAGGATTGGTGGGAAAAATCAAACAATTTTGTGCTGAAAAAGATATATCAGAACCAAAGTTTCTACAATGCATAATACACCAACAAGCCCTTCGTGCTAAGTATGTGGACATTAGCCGTGTGTTGGACCCTGTAACAAAAATGGTGAATTTGATAAGATCACATGGGCTGAATCACAGACAGTTCAGGGAAATGTTAAGAGAGATTTAGACAGAATCTGTTGACATGTCATATTACACTGCAATAAGATGGCTAAGTTGTGGCAACGTGCTGTCAAGGGTTTTTGAGCTAAGGAAGGAAATTGCTGAATTTCTTGCAGGGAAAGGGAAGCATCAAGCATTATTGTCTGATAAACTGTGGATATCACTGGCCATATCAAAAGTTTAAATCTGAAGCTACAAGGAGAAGAATCTAGTGGTGTTTTACACATCTAAAGGCCTTCAGGCAAAAACTAGACCTGTTCCTGAAACAAATTCAGGTTATGAATTTAGCACATTTTACAAACTGTACAGAGACTATGGTAGAAGCTAACACAGATTTTCGACTTTCATTTGCTTGTGGGATTATTGAAAAGCTTCAACATCAATTCCAGGAGAGATTTGCTGATTTGCAGGCAAAAGCAGATGAGCTGAGACTCTTTCAAAATCCATTTGAAGTGGATGCAGCTGCATGTCCAGACAGTTTACAATTGGAAGTGATTGAGCTACAAGCAAATGACTTGCTGAGGGAAATTTAAAGAAGGGCTTGTTCATTTTTACCAATTTTTACCTAAAGAGAACTATCAAAAGTTGAGGGAATTTGCTGCAGGACTGCTATCTATGTTTGGCACCACATACCTGTGTGAAAAAACTTTTTCTAGAATGAAGTATGTAAAAAACAGTTATAGAACAAACATGTCAGATGAAAATCTGAGGGCTCTTCTAATGCTTGGGACCTCAAACCTAACGTCAGACTTTTTCACAATTTTGTCATCAAAAAGCCAATTTCACCACTCGCATTGAGAAAACTGAAGAGGCTAATTGTGATTTTGTTATGATATTACTCTTGGTTGAAATTTAACCTTTAAATTTTAAATAAATATCTTCTTAGCTAATGAAGCTTGTGTTATATACTTCGCTTTATTAAAACATTTGCTCTCTGACCAGCGGTATACGGTTCGTCGGCTCTCAACATGCTGGATGAAATTTCATGTAGCCCTCTGGCTGTAAAGTTCCCTGAAATAAACTAACGTTATCAAAAAGGCCTTTGTAACAAAAGCATATGGAAAAGAAAACTTTATGCGAATTTATTGCATACTAACTTCTACATAGCTAATAATTTGTGTTTGAATTTACAAGAAGAGAAATTAGAGCTCAAGACATTAAGAATGCAATTTTGAATGATAGTATTATGTGAAGAAATTCTTTTCTCATAGCATTCTTACTTAATCAGTGCATAAACTTCGAACGTATGATAAGAGGTAACAAAAACGTCCACAAAGGTCATGTCTAGTAGATTAAGTAACAAACTTCCTAATTATTGGCACACTCATTTTATCATGTTTAAATTTTCAGTCTGAAAATCATACCTCGTTAATGACAATATAAATACAAATATCCACATTTATTCGATTAAATGTTCTTGATGCATTATTCAAGTCAAACAAAATTCACTCGCCACTTTTTCATCAGGTTTATAACAAAAGAGGCATAACACGAGCAACTGAAGTAAGCGAACCTTTTCTCTAAGAACTTGTATCTTATTTCAACTGCAGTTTACGCGATTACTTCTGAACAAAATACACTATAATTAGGATTAGCGTGATATAAATTGATAAATAGCATCAAATTAATATCGAGGATTTTAAAGTAAGCAATAAATTAGTTTGTAAATTTTGGATTCTTCTACCTTATAAAGTTAAGTAGCACTAATTTAAGCTCTAGTAAAACCTCTTTATTGCTAGAAGTGATCTATGGTCCAAACGCTAAGCTATTCTGTACTTTTCTACAAACATAGTCGTAATATCATACATCCTATATTATATATGTTACTTGGAATACATGCTAGGCCATTTTTTGTAGCATAAAACATCATTAAGCTACAAGGTATCAATAACCTGTCTGGCCTGATGCATAATCTCACTAAAACTGTAATTGCTGCAGTCAAAATAAATGTCATTAGAATCTTGATACGCACTGTGAAATGAAATAACAATGAAAGGGACGGTTAGGGAGTGGTCATAAAGTATCTGCTATATGGGGGCG
>Ga0187728_1044913_pt1 | contig 7810 bp, 2 predicted proteins | sample 3_Tdevnscriptome_FD_200412 | JGI IMG/M metagenome (GOLD analysis project Ga0187728, IMG submission 200412) | Metatranscriptome of Jellyfish Cassiopea xamachana and symbiotic dinoflagellate Symbiodinium from Pennsylvania, USA - 3_T2E_ScyKB8... | ecosystem: Host-associated > Invertebrates > Cnidaria... | reverse complement strand
TTGCCGTAAACGACGTCATATTTTTATTGTAGACCTCTGGATGATGACGCAGGTACAAAGGCTACTCTGACCAAAAGAAGGCTCCTGTTCAGGAGAAAGGCATGTTGTGGAATGTTATCATCGAGAACTTGATGTAAACTCAAGATAAACCTAGCTACACAAGCAAGCTATGATTTGTTTATAAAAGTCAGCGGAATTTCAAGCTCTTTCCTGCCAGAGCTATCTTCGTTCAGCCGAGAAATCATTGTACCGTGAAGCCTTTGTCGTGATAAGAAACCCATATGATGTGATAGGCGAAGCCGTATGAAGCAAATGGGCAACAGTGAGATTGCTTCTCTACCGCACCTGTTTGGAGTACTATGGGCTGTGGGCAAGCCATCTGCTTCTAGTTCATTTATTTCTACCCGCAGATTTTAGAAAATAGTAGGATTGAGATTTCTACCTGCTAAAATATGTTCGATGCTCAAATCAAGCGGTCGGATGTTGGCACGGAGAGAGATGAACATACCGCTAGGCCGGTTGGTGAGGAAGACGAACTCCTTGTTCCTTTGCAAAATTCTGTTACTCAAGATGAAAACATTGACACTGACCGGAAAAGACAGGATAATGAGAAAGTTGCTTCTATAGTGGCTAATAAAATGGTTGGAGGATATTCGACAAAAAGTAAAAAGAAACAGCCAGGAGCGGGAAACCTCCGGCCTAAACGAGCATTGTTTTGCCTTTCATTGGACAATCCTGTTCGCTCTGCAGCAATTACTATCGTAGACTGGAAGCCGTTCGATTTCTTCATTTTGGCAAGCATTTTTGCGAATTGTGCAGCTTTGGCAGCATATGAACCGCTTCCGCTGGGAGATACAACGAGCAGGAATGAAGATTTGGAAGTTGCAGAGTACTTCTTCCTCGCTGTATTTGCCATAGAAGGATTGTTGAAAATAATAGCATATGGTTTCGTAATGCATCCAGGTGCCTACCTACGCAATGGTTGGAATATTCTCGATTTTTCGATAGTTGTTATTGGATTCGTGTCAATAGTTTCTGAAGAATATTTGAAAGGTGGATTTGATGTGAAAGCTTTACGAGCATTTAGAGTTCTAAGGCCGTTACGATTAGTGTCTGGTGTGCCAAGTTTACAAGTAGTTTTAAATTCAATAATAAAAGCGATGATGCCGTTATTTCACATTGCTCTTCTTGTTGTCTTCGTAATCATCATTTTTGCCATCATTGGAGTAGAGTTATTTATGGGGAAGCTACATTTCGCGTGTTACAGCAACAGTACAGGAGAGTGGTCCTTAGCTGAATCTGAACCTAGACCATGTAGTATTTCTCCTAAGTTTGGACATCAATGCGGCAAAGGGACTGTATGTAAAAGCTTTTGGGAAGGCCCAAATCACGGAATAACAAGTTTCGACCATGTTGGACTAGCTGCACTGACTGTTTTCCAATGTATCACTTTGGAAGGGTGGACTGATGTTTTATACTATATTCACGATGTATCTGGTGCAGCATGGCCGTGGATATATTTTGTGACATTGATCGTATGGGGTTCGTTTTTTGTATTGAATTTAATCCTTGGTGTTCTCAGTGGAGAATTCGCTAAAGAGAAAGCCCGTCAGCAGAAATCAGGGGAATTTCACAAAGTCCGTGAAAAACACATGGTTGAAGATGCAGTAAAAGGATATCTGGATTGGATCAACCAAGCCGCTGACCTAGAAGATGTTGTTGAGAATGATGATGACAATGAATCGATAATGGATAATGTTTCTGCGGAGGCGAGACTATCATTTCGTCGCGACAGCAAGATCAGCCGTATGTCATCTGGCATTTTGAATTTGCAAGGTGTACAGCAGCAGCAACCTTTAAGGAAAAGGCTAAAGAAGTTTCATCATCGACTGAGGCGTCAGTGCAGGAAGATTGTTAAATCGCAAACCTTTTACTGGGTTGTTATTATTGCAGTATTTCTCAACTCACTTGTTCTTGCGGTGGAGCATTACAACCAACCACATTATGTTACTATGTTTTTGGATCGAGCAAATTACTTCTTTCTTGGATTGTTTACATTCGAGATGCTCTTGAAGCTGTATTGCCTTGGCCTGCATGGATACTTCGCCTCGCTTTTTAATAGATTCGATTGCTTGGTTGTTGTAAGTAGCCTCCTCGAAGTAGCTATTACCGTGCCAACAGGATGGCCCCCAATTGGTATCAGCGTTCTCCGATGTGTAAGGCTGCTCAGAATCTTTAAAGTAACAAGGTATTGGGAATCATTGAGCAACCTAGTGGCGTCTCTTGTCAACAGTATCAAGTCAATCGCCAGTCTGCTATTGTTGTTGTCGCTATTCATTTTGATTTTCTCGCTGTTGGGTATGCAGTTATTTGGTGGAAGGTTTAATTTTGGTGAAGAAGCTGCACCAAGAACGAATTTTGATTCTTTCTGGAGATCTCTTATAACAGTATTCCAGATTCTGACAGGAGAGGACTGGAACGCAGTGATGTACTTTGGAATACAGAGCTTGGGTGGAATTAAAAATCCGATGTCAACACTTGCAATTATTTACTTTGTTGCGTTGGTAATCGTTGGCAACTATATTTTGTTAAATGTATTTTTGGCCATCGCTGTGGACAATCTCGCTGATGCCGCCAATATGACCAAAATCGATGAAGAAGAAAAGAAGAAAAAGAAAGATGCCAAATTAATGAAGAAATTGGCGTGGAAAACGAAGATGGACAGTCTCGATTCAGATGGGAAGAGGGAAACTCCCGAAAATGCCGAGGAGCCAGTTGACGTTGAACTTGGACAAAAGTCACCAACGAATGGTGGCTTGGCAAAAATGGGAGAAACCTTCAGCACAGATATGGATTCTGGAGATACACGTCTGAGACCTTTGCGGTTATCTGAGTTGAACCTGCTAAAAGACATTCCCGATCCAATGCCTGAAGACAGTGCATTCTTCATTTTCTCCTCTACAAACAAGTTTCGTTATCTCTGCTACAAATTAGCTGTTAACAAAATTTTTGTGAATTTCATTTTGGTCCTAATCATACTGAGCAGTATTGCACTTTGTTTGGAAGATCCATTGGATAAGGACAAGTTAAGAAATGAAATCTTGGATTACTTTGACATATTTTTCACGGTGATGTTTACAATTGAAGTCACTGTAAAGATGATTGGTTTCGGAGTGCTCCTTCACAAGGGATCATTTTGTCGCAGCTTCTTCAATCTTCTTGATCTGATAATTGTCGCTGTGTCATGGGCAGCCATTATGGCAAAGGGGTCTGCTATATCTGTCGTGCGAATTCTCCGTGTTCTTCGTGTTTTGCGACCTTTGCGTGCAATCAACAGAGCAAAAGGACTAAAACATGTCGTGCAATGTGTCTTTCTTGCCATCAAAAGCATCGGAAATATCATGATTGTCACGTTGTTATTTCAATTCCTGTTTGCCGTTATTGGTATTCAGCTTTTTAAGGGGACATTCTTTTATTGCAATGATGATTCAAAGGTGACTGCTGAAGAGTGCAAAGGGAAGTACTTGACATATTCAGGAACAAACATCGCAAATCCAACGGTTGCGGATCGTGTATGGGAAAGGCGGATGTTTAACTTTGATAATGTGTTTCAAGCGTACCTCAGTTTGTTTGTTGTCATGACGTTCGAAGGCTGGCCGGGAATACTTGAGCATTCGATTGATTCAACCGTCGTTGATCGTGGCCCAGCTTTCGACAACCGGCCATTTGTTGCAATTTACTACATCATCTACATCATAATCATCGCCTTCTTTATGATCAATATATTTGTTGGTTTCGTCATCGTTACATTTCAACAAGAAGGTGAAGAAGAATTTGCTGATTGTGAATTGGACAAAAATCAGCGTAAGTGCATAGAATATGTGTTACAAGTGAGGCCCATCTATCGATTTGTTCCTCAAGTCAGGTTGCAGTATCATATTTGGCGAGTAGTAACATCGAGACTATTCGAGTACATGATATTTGGTTTCATTGTCGGAAACACCATCGTTCTCGCTGCCCAGTACTACGGAGCTAGTAAGCTATACACAAGTGTCCTCGATGGCTTCAACATTGGTTTTACTGCAGTCTTCCTTCTTGAGTGCATCCTTAAACTCATCGCATTCAACTACAAGAACTATTTCAGAGATGCGTGGAATATATTTGATTTTATCATTGTGGTTGGAAGTATAGTAGATATAATTATTGGTGAAGTTAGCAAAGGAGCAGGCTTCAATTTCAACTTCTTTCGGTTATTCCGCGCTCTAAGGCTTGTCAAGCTTTTAAGCCAGGGTGATGGAATCCGGACTCTTCTGTGGACATTCATGAAATCTTTCCAGGCGTTGCCATTTGTGGGTCTTCTCATTCTTCTTTTGTTTTTCATTTATGCTGTCATCGGAATGCAGGTGTTCGGTACAATCAAGTATTCTCCAGACTCAGCTTTGAACGAAAACAACAATTTTAGAACGTTTCCACAAGCAGCTATAGTTCTTTTTAGATCTTCGACCGGAGAAAATTGGCAGCAGATCATGATGTCCTGCGTAAACTCTCCGAGTGCCAAGTGTGAGAAAAACCCCAATGAAATATGTGGAACTGATTTTGCATATGTATATTTCATGACATTTTACATGCTCTGCTCGTTTCTGATCATAAACTTATTTGTTGCTGTCATCATGGATAACTTTGATTACCTGACCCGTGATTGGTCGATTCTTGGCGCTCATCATCTCGATGAATATGTCAGAATTTGGTCAGAATATGATCCTGAAGCGAGTGGTCGTATGAAACATGTTGATATTGTGTCGATGCTAAAGCGTATTGAACCTCCCCTTGGTTTTGGAAAATGTTGTCCACATAGAGAAGCCTGCAAACGACTTGTCAGCATGAACATGATGATGAATAATGATGGGACAGTTGATTTCCATGCAACACTTTTTGCGCTTGTGAGAACATCTCTGAATATAAAGAAACCTGATGCAACAGAAACGATTCTGCATGCAAACAATGAGCTTCGTTCGATTTTGAAGCATCTATGGCCAAGAACCAGTGATGATTTGGTCGATAAGCTGATCCCTCCTGCTGATTATACAGAAGGAATTACTGTTGGAAAATTTTACGCCACATTCTTGATCCAAGAATACTTCCGAAAATTCAAAAAGAAGCGACAAGATGAAAGGAAAAAGAAGAATGCTGATAGCACTGTAGCGTTGAAGGCTGGCTTGAGAACGCTACAGGAACTTGGACCTAAAATAAAACGAGCGATATCAGGAGATCTTGCTGAAGACACAGCCAAAGTGGAAGAGGAAGAAGTTCCAAACAAAAGAAACAGCTTCATGGCAGGGTTAAGACGTGGCATTGCATCTATAGGAGGCTATGACAAGAAGCGTAGTTCAGTGTATAGCGCGACATCAAACAGTGCAAAAGGGACACCTGCATCATCAACAGCAAATATCGCTGGAAAATCGCCCATGAGGTTGGCAGCGCCTAAAGATAGTGCATCAAAGCGCCTTTCTCTTCCGTTACTCCTGCCTGAAAAACAGAAAAAGCACTCATCTCAAAATAGTGTTCATGCTGACAGTGGCAATGAAAAGGTGTCCATTTTCAAGCGATTATCTCCAAATTTCGGTCGGAAGCACCATCCACGCCCAAAGTCCACTCCATACGAAATCGGGAAATTTGATGAGAGTCAGTTGCCTCAAATTGTTCTGTCATCGCAGTCAGATGCATCGAATCAAAGCACGACGTCGCGGGACCTTAGTGGAGTTTCCACCCCAAAAGACCCACAAGGTGGTCGCCCACACGTGCTTACATCACCGTTCCAAGAAGGCGATGAAGAAATGCCTAGATCGAATAGCGCTGTGAGCTTGGTTCAGCAAGCCTTAGCTGAGGAGGGTCTTCCCCAAGATAATTCCCTCACAGCAACTGTTAAGAATGAGCTTGGCGACTCTCTTAACTTTTCTAAGCACCAATTAGAAGGAGCCGCGAGGAACATTATACTTGACTTCGAAAGAGAGGCAGGCACTAGTATTGACTCACCGACAGATACGAGACCGTTCTTACCTCATGAAACTGAGACTAGAGAGAGGTACCAGAACGTGGAAAGTAGGCCAGACATGACCAGCTACATCTAGACAATGCCTTGTTGAAGTTGTTTAATTCTTTGTCTATGCCTCTTAATGGTTAACCGTAACTTGGAAAAGAAGCTTGAGTGTGAAGCCCCGTTTGGAATTTTTGCAGAGATAGTGCGCCTGGTGAGATTTGCGCATAGTCTCATATGTACATGTTGATCACGTGGTTGATGTAATCACACGAAAGAATGAATATAGATTAATTTTTCCGCAAAAGTTATGGATAGTTGCCATTGCCAACAAACAATTTATACGACGCAATCATTAAATTAATCGTATGTAGAACAGCATTTTTACTCTTTTGTAAAATCTATTTTCAACATAGTTTTAGGTCCTTTTTTATTACTAGATGTTAACAAATTGCACGTACAAAAACACCCTGTATTCTCAAGCTTTTTTCATACTCCGGCTCCCGAATAGAAATTTTAGTATTCATACTAATCCATCAACCTTTAGTCTTGAATCACACCATTTATAAATTTTTTGGAATTCAAGAGCCGACTCTTTGGTGAAACATAAGGGTTTACGGGTCCAAGATATTTTGTAGCATGTGTCAAATAATGCTACTAAACCAAGTAGCTTGTGAAAAATAGTCTGTCACAACCCCGGTTCTTGTGATTAACATGTGACAAATTTTCATAAATTTATGTAATTTTATTATGATTTATTTTATACTTTAGTCATTGGTTTTGTATCTGCATATTTTGGCTCCAATTTGGAGTTTACCCAATTTAGAGTTTCCCATTGGCCTGAAAAGTCCACTCTCTCAGCCATATTATTTAAGGATTAGGGGGCTATAGCACCTGTCGGACCATGCTAGCCCCCCATTGGAGGGTAAGAAACTCTTCTCAAAGTTTTTTAGCAGTTGGTGCTAAATACAGTTAGTGCTAACTGTATTTAGCCCTCTCATCAGAAGAGTCAAACCCCATCGGAAATTTGCAGTACCATCCCCTGTATCTTATCCCTGTTCTATCTCTTTGTTTTGCCTTTCGGCAGATCCCTGTTATTGCTGACCCTATTTCTATTCGGATCATTCGATGATTAGCCGGTTTTGTCATATTCTTTCCATATTTATTAATATGATAAGTTTGTTAGTACTAAGGCTACTGCCATGCAATATCACGTGACCAACTAAGTATTCTCTTAGTAAATTTGTTATCGATAGGCTCTGTAAGATGACGAATCATCGTCCACAACGAAATCTGCAAGAATCACCAGCTTGGAGAATTAATGAAAAAATTTACTGGAAAGCGACTGATTTAACAGGGACGAGCTTAAGGGGTTATAGCGTTGGTCACCCCCCAACCTTGAAAATGTGCCATTTCGCAGCGCAAAAACGGCAGTACAATGTATCTTATGACCTTTGTCCCTAAAATATTAAGTTTTAAAGTCAAGAGAAGTTTTAAAGTCGCTTGAATTTCTTCATGGGATTGTTTGTAAAGTTGGTTTTCTTTTGCATGGTAGCAGTTTGTAATCGACTTGTACATATCAAATATGTGCGTTTTATATGAAGTAATTGGGTACATTGCACCATTTTGTACCGAGTCAATTGTAACGATATTAATTACACTTGTTTCTAATCTCGACTTGCTTTGTTTAACAACTTATTTATATCTAATTCTTTAGTTCATTGTTCAAATACGTAGTAATGTCAAATGCTTTGAAAAACAGCGATTTCCTTCCGC
>Ga0187728_1068705_pt1 | contig 7847 bp, 8 predicted proteins | sample 3_Tdevnscriptome_FD_200412 | JGI IMG/M metagenome (GOLD analysis project Ga0187728, IMG submission 200412) | Metatranscriptome of Jellyfish Cassiopea xamachana and symbiotic dinoflagellate Symbiodinium from Pennsylvania, USA - 3_T2E_ScyKB8... | ecosystem: Host-associated > Invertebrates > Cnidaria... | reverse complement strand
TGCTTATGCTCCATCAGGAAATTTTGTTGCTTGTGGTGGCCTTGATAACATTTGCTCGATCTATAGTTTAAGAAACAGAGAAGGAAATGTTAGAGTTAGCAGAGAACTCCCAGGACATACAGGTATTGTGAGATTTATTTTAACCACTCTTTGCTAGGAATTTGAGACAATGTTTAGATTATATATCTTGATGGCTCCCTTAGAATGGACAGCATTGCTCACTCAAGCATTTACTTTTCCTATGCAGTTCTTTTGTTGTACCAACTTCTGATGTTATTGTATTTTCATTTTCTATTTTCTGTGATACTAGGTTCCCCATAAGTGCTATTTTTTATATCTTTGTTTTTTGATCTTCTGTGGTCAATGCTGATAAACCAAAAGTTAAAAGCTAACAAATCCATTTTTGAGCCTATATTTATTTGGGCAATTTCATTGTTAAGCATCAAATTTTGAAAATTTTGAAGTCTTTCAATTATAGCTCGTTGCTGTATAATATAAATAAACCAGGTCTATATTTTCTGAAAATGCATACATTGCTTATGTTTTTCAAAATTTTTTGGAGACTTCTTTGCATTTCTGAGCATAATGCGTAATGTACTAAGGTGTTTGTATAATGACTGCTACAAAATGGGGAGATATTCTCCATATCTTTGAAAACATTGTAAATAGCACTCCCATACTTAAAATCCTCTTGGTTTACATCATTTATGACATACAACTGTTGAACTGGGAGAGACTTTGCTACAATATTGTGTTTTTATGTGTAATGGGCATTACATGACAAGATAAAATGGTTAGTGTTCTTTTCAATGTAAATGTCATGGTAACTACATTCATTTATTTGTTCTCTTCATGTTTTATTGCTATTTCAACATTTGAAAGCCAAAGTCACCAATAACCAGAATGATTGAAAACAGAGCAGGAATAAAAGAAAATAAAGATGTTTGTGTATCTTATCTGGAGAAAGATAAAGAGAGGGAATTGATAGAAAGAGGCAACAAAAAAACATGTTTTTATTAAAAGAGAGCAAAGTTATCATTTCCAGCTGAAGCTATGTAGCATCCCACCAAAAAGTTGTGGTACAAGTGGACTTTGGTGAACACTGTACTCTCAAGTGCCAAATAAACAGGGCAGGGGTCCTAATAAATAGAGTGTTAGAAAAATTTCTGATTTTTAGTAGGTGGGGGTCAAAATAAACAGGGGATTGGAATTTGAGGAACAGCTTAGGATTTGAGGAACAGCTTAGGATTTGAGGAACAGCTTAGAATGATTATAAAATAACAGAAAGTATAAAAACAGGTTGTCATTAAACATAAAACTTTCAAACATTTTGAAGTGAGGATGTCAACATTTGAAACACACAATTCTGCCTTCAAAAGTGGGCATAAATTTTGCTAACAAAGAAAGGATGTGAAATGAGAAGTTTGTAAAAAACTTCATTTTCTCTAACCTTAAGAAACAGGGGATCCTAATAAGGTCCAGAGGGTTGGGAATAAATTGAAAAATTAACAAGTGGGGGGCATTTATTAGGCACTGGAGAATACCATCCAACAGCAAGAGGAAGTACATCCTGCACACTGGAACCATCAGCAATTGTGCCTATTTAACATATTTGTTTGGCTACATAGGAAGCAAAGAAGTATAGTGTATATAAATGGTCACTAAAGAGAAGACCACAGAACTGTTTTTGCCCATCCCATGCATAATGAAACTGGAGATCAATTCTCAAATTTCAAAGCATGAGTTAAAACCAGTTTCTATTGGTTCTTATACATCAAAAGTCTTAGGAAATAGTGGGTGCTATGCCTCTGTACTTGGTTTTCACATTTTTCTGGGATAAAGAACTAGGAATTTTCCTTAAGAGAATCAAATTATAACACACGTGACAAAAAAATGTGACATGTGATGCAGCATTTTTGAAATTATTTCTTCTAAATTGCATTTTTTCCAAAAATATTGGTACATTTTTGGCAGGTTTTTCATGAGAGCAAATAATGCATTGCCTTTATGATAGTTTTATGGGAAACACTCGTTAGCTTGATATGACTGAAATCACCAAAATTGCTGTTTCTTTTCATTGGGACACATGTAGTGCTTTTTTCACCCTTTCCTGCAGAGCAGCTGCTGTGACAAATTGCAAAATGGTACTGCAAAAAGTTGTAGGAGATCCTGAACAAAAGCTAGTGGGTCTTTTGCTGAATTTAAAATTAATTGTGGAATTTTACACTGTTTTAAAAGGAAAAATATACTGCAAGCATCATGACACATTTGACATGGAATGAGCCTTTTTCTGAATATGCTGCTCGACAATCTGTTAAGAACATAAGGATTTTTTTCTAGAAGACTATAGTACCAACAGACTATAAAAAACTATCCTCCCAGTTCAACAACCAGTATGTATTTGATGCCTTTCCTTATCTTCTTGAAGTGTACTTCTTGAGTTTGCTGAATTGACACTGTTTTACAACTTCATATGAGAAAGGTGCAGTTGATAGGATTGCTTTTAGTATCCAGAGGTAGGTCTGGATGACAGCAGTGAGCAGGCAGAGGTTATGACAGATGTTGAAGAGTTCTGAAGGCTTGATCTTGAATAGCAAGTAGCAAAAAACATAAAGATGAATACCATAAGTTACCTCAGCAGAAGTTAATGCATCAGCTAAAGAACTGAAATTAGAGAAGATATTCAATTGCTCAATACCATTTACAGCAATAAAAAGAGTATTTTGTATTAAGGTTAAAGGAAAAGATTAAGATACAGGGAAAAGATTTAAGATGCAAAGAGTATTTTAACCAAGTGAATCAACAAGAAGCTCTACCTTTGCTTTGCTAGAGTTAGAAATTTGTAAATGGTATGAGGAAGAGCAGCCCATGCCCAGAAGAAATTGTTGCCAGGGCATCAATTTGTACTTGTGCCCTTGTCTACACAAGCTATTGCTCTTAATTATTTGGAATTGCATGTGACCCAAGATTTGTGTATCCAAAATAGTCTCTTGTTGCTGAAACATGTCCAATGTCTCATTTAGTAGTCACTAGTGTTGCAATTGTGACAACTAAGTTTCTACTTGACATGTGCAATTTCACAGTTTGTCATACTGTTGGCATGGAGGATTTTTTGCTCGTGTTGGGGATTTTGCATATATGTGTTGATATGTGCACGTGTCACCAGGCATGGACTGGAGGAATGTGTATGAATACTACCAGAGTAAGTGAGGAAAGATGTTATCACTTGTACAGAGAATGGACAGAGAAAATAGAATACACTGTACCAATTAATAATTGCATTACCTACATGGTAGAGGATATTGAAGAGCAGTGGGGACTTAAACATGTGTAGATGCAACTTTGGGAATGATATATTCAAATATTTCAGCTTTGTCATTACATTGACAGAACTTGAAATATCTGTTACATTTCATATGTAATGTCTGTTATACAAAAGTTTTAAGTTTGCACAAAAATGCAGTGCATAAGAAATAAAAGAAAGTTGCTATTCTGTAATTCATATTCAATTAAACTGGTTTGTTAGAGTTAAGGGTTGAGAAGAGTTGACAGTTTGAAAAAGTGTACTTGAACTTGATAATAGTCTGATGTAATGTCAGTTACAGTCATAGACATGTATATCAGGCAACAAATGAAAATATTTCTTACCAGTTGTCTTGGAAGGAGAGCACAGTCATGTTGTTCTAGAAAACATATAAGTCTTTTTGAGAAATAACTATCAATAAATAAGAATTTGAAGCAAAACTTAAAAAATTCATTGAGCTGTAGTGTCCTTTACATGGAATTGCCCTTTTGGGATTTGGTGTGTTTAGTCAAGATTAATGAAAAGCATTGGCTCCCAAGGTAACATAAATAAAAAGACTGTTTTCCTGAACCATGACATAGCATATAAAGCTTCTGTATTGGCATTTGTTCTTCTGTGAAATTTTATGCATTAACAGTTATTAGACTCGCTGATTGGACAAGAAATGCTGATCGTGGCATACATTTCACCAGTTACCCAAAAGTCTGTCAATATATAAGCTCCCACCTCAAATATAAGCCCTAAAAATGTTTACAAATTAATATATCTATTTTTCTATGTATGTATGTATGTATGTATGCTTGCACATGATGATTATAAATAGTTATAGTGTCCCTTTTATGATGCAATTATGATTCTAATTTTAGGGTACCTATCCTGCTGTCGATTCTTGGATGATAGTCAGATTCTAACCAGTTCTGGAGACACAACTTGGTATTTAGTCCAGTTTCTATTCATCATTTTATTACTGTTTTTCTGATTGTAAATGCACATACTTATTTCTCCTAGATTAGTTTCCCATATCATTTCATATAGAAAGTCACCCTTGAATGCAAGCTACAGTTTGAATAGAAAGTTAGTAAACAGAAGCCAGTTTTTGAGTATGGTCCTGTCACCCCAGTGGTGTAGTTCAGGTTCTCTCAGGCTATGTTTCTGTCTAAATGTGTCCTGCATTTTGTCTCTCCCTCCCCCTGTTCTGCCTTTGAGATAGTCATTGAAAGTTGGTACTGGAGTTATCTCGCATCTCAACCTGCAGCTGAAATTTTGCCTCAACAAAAAGTCATACTTTGAAATGAGAGGAATTTTATTTAGAGTAAGTGCCTCCATGCACACCTCAAAAATCCTACTAGCTCAATTATTCAAGTCAGCAAACCCTTTTTTATTTGTATTTCACCTGGATCTTCCTTGAATAGACTTTTAATAGAACGGAATTTAAATAATCCTTTTTTCTCTTCCTTGAATTCGAAAGTTCTTATGCATGGAGTCACATGGTGGACAAACTAGGTAGAAAGAGTTTCATGTTGTGGTACCTGAATTGTGAAGTATTGATTTTTAATTTGATATGTAATCACCCAGGCAAGCAGAGTTGTACAGAACTCTTCTTATGATAACGAATAGAAATTGATAGTATAAAGATTCTACTTTGAAAGCACATGACAAAGTCACATGGCTCACGTACCCTTGAGTTTGAGGCACTGAAGTAAAAAAGTTCAAAACTTCACATGATGATGTCATAACATGCATAGGAAATGTTTGTGAAATGTAAGGATGTACAAGTTCAATCTTTTGCCATTTTCAATTGCATCCTTAGATGGCACTGGTGGCAAAAACTTGTATTCACTGCTAGGTTTATCTTAGGTGATTTTTATCAATTTAAGTATACTGATTCTGAAAATCATAGCAGTTTTTCCCTCATCATGTCTACATTTTCTGCTTTTTACATGACCCATTTTACAGAATTTTCACACATAGCTACTCATTTTGTGCAGTTACTGAAATCATCAGTGTATGTACTTAAGCACATATCCATATGTGCATAGGTTCATATATACATTTGTACGTAGATCCATATATCCAAATATGCAAATGGCCATTTATCCATTTATAAATATACTCATATATCCATATCTTCATATGTGCATACATACATGCAGTGAAGGCTGCCTATTGTGTATCTATATATACACTTGGGGTACAGAAGTATGGAAACTATGTGTATAAGAATGGGGTTTCAAAGATAGTGTATGGGTTCAACTGTTTCCCCATGGAGATGATGGCTGATGTGTCCAAAACAAATTTATATGTAAATGAATGGTTCTATGTTCATTACACAAGAAATTTCTTCAAGTATTCTTTTGTCATCTAAAGAGAATTATGAAAAATAAGTGTGATTAAAGATATTGAATTATCTTACTGCCAAAGAATAGCTATAAAACATTTGTGTTTTGTTAGGCTTTCCTATCTTGAATTGGAAATTGAATTGGATGCATAACGTTTGCAGTATTTACAGGTTTCAAAATAGTTTCAACTAAATTGCTCGTTGGAGGAACAGGCATTATTTGGCCAAATAGAAAATTTTATTGATTAGAGGAGAAAGAGATGTCTGCAAATGTTATAGTTGAGCAAGATTTTCAGCTATAAGTTAGATAAATTTGCAGTCGTAGACTATTTTCCCATCAGAGCTACTGTCAGTACAGCTTGTCAAAAGAACTTATACTAGTATGAAATCAAAAACTACAAAATAATCCCAAGCTATCTGTCACAACATTTTTATATTCTGAGCTCCATCATGTCCATACGTTCATACCTTGAGTGTAGATAGATGCATATGTCTTACATACTCATAGGTGAGATGGAAGTGATACTGTTACCTCCACTATTGATGCAAGTCTGATTTCTTCTTTCATGTGTAACTTGTTTTCTAAGTATTTATCTCTAAACAGTGTTTGTGCTACTTTCAAATGTGCTTTAAGCTTCATAGATCTAATTTGTGTTTTTATGAAACTCCTTATATTGTCCTTGTATTTTAGAAAGACTCCTTATTTCTAACTAATTCTTGAAGGAGAGGATTTCCAGCAAAATGATATGTTTTGGAAAGCTTTAGCTTTTTATCAGGGAAAACACAAAAAATTTTCCTTGTACATATTTTTTGATAAGGTTAAGTTTTACCTTCTCACCATAGCAGGAACACTTTCTAACTCTGTCATTGGTTACGAATGCATGGCTTTTACCACTCACTTGCCATTATCATCTTACTGGCCATCTTAGTGGTGTTATGATGTTGACTACAATTACAATCATTATCACTGTTGATTGTGGAAGCCTGCTTGCCTTTCACTCTACTATGTTAAAATGTCTTTGTCTAGATTACTTTTGCCCCTTTTCCATTACAATAGTATCCCACTTCAGATGCTGGGGGGCTGTGATCGAAAGTATAGTATCACTAAATCCCAGAAACACTCATTGTTGGTTGATAGCTGATGTACTTACTTAATTTTTTGGCTTTCAATTCTGACAATAAAATACAATGGATTTCTGTTGACATCATTGCTAATGAATATCATTGGCCAGGTTCCCATTTACCTGTTAACTGGGTGCTGTAATCATATAACTTTACATTGATTAAAGCTGACATGCTGCAATAAAATGGGTATCATTTTTGGAGTCAGCACACCTAAATTAGCTATTTTGATTGGATCTTTGACCCAGAAATAAGTTTGTTGACTGGCAATATTAGTGATGATCAAAACAAAAATCACCACTTCACTGAGTTTAGGCCAAAAGGCTTTGTCACTTGGGTAGGAAAACCCTAGAAGTTTTCTATTATTTGCTTAATGGGATACTCTTTGTCATCAATCATGCCTGAGCACATAATATTTCTATCAATACATAACATAGAAACTGTCCTCAGTTGGAAGCCGCCCTTATCTAGGAGTCAGTGTCAAGTCAGTAGGAGATGGTTTTGGGAGTTGAAGGGGGTTTTGTCAATTATTGCTGCTATGAATCATCATTATGTATAATTGTTGCAATCCATCAAGTCTGAAGTTGTTGGGGTGAGCTTCTATCACATTTGGATCCAACTTCAATAAGAAGCTGGCCTCAAGAAACTTCCTTTTTAGGGAAAACAGTTAATGGGTTTTTTCTATTTAGGAAAATATGGTTGGCACCCCATTCAATGATGTTTGAATTTAAGAGATATGGGGTTAGACTTTCTGGAGAAACCCATTCAAAGATAGAAAAAGTGCACTTCATAGAATGGAAGCAATTTTAGATATTTTTTGCATTTGACTCTACAGTGTAATGTCTATAGAAAAAGCCTTTTAATACCCATGAGGCATTTTGACTACAATATTTATGGTCAGAGACTAGTAGAACACTCTATTCTGCTCTGAGTATTGAGATATAAATTCCATTTCATTTAGCTCCTTATGGGATATAGAAACAGGGCAGCAGTTGACATCATTTCTTGGACACACTGGTGATGTAATGAGTCTGTCCCTGTGCAATGACGGTGGAAGAACATTTGTCTCTGGTGCTTGTGATG
>Ga0187728_1019411_pt1 | contig 7928 bp, 5 predicted proteins | sample 3_Tdevnscriptome_FD_200412 | JGI IMG/M metagenome (GOLD analysis project Ga0187728, IMG submission 200412) | Metatranscriptome of Jellyfish Cassiopea xamachana and symbiotic dinoflagellate Symbiodinium from Pennsylvania, USA - 3_T2E_ScyKB8... | ecosystem: Host-associated > Invertebrates > Cnidaria... | reverse complement strand
TGAAGCTCAATAAGGAATGTTTGACATTGGTGGAAGCATTCTCATTGAAAGGCTTACGTGAATTTGGTGTACCTATTCCACAAATACTCAGGGAGCAGCTGCGTACAGAACAGCTAATTATGTAAGTACCTTATATTGTACCAGGGAAGTGCCTTTATCTAGCTACGGTACATCTACCACCTTCATGTATTGAGTAGTGAAACTCAAAAATGGAAAGACACTCATTTTCATACAGTGGCTTATATTCTTGAGCTATTTTTGCACCCGTTATCGCTGAAGCTGTTTATAATTGACCTAAGACTAATCAGGAAATGGCTTTGTGTGGGCAGAAGCCTTCATCTCTGCCAAGTTTCAGCTTATTTCTAGTAACATGAATGAAAGTGTGGATCAGTCAAAGTGTAAAGTTTCACATTAGACACAGTGCCCGTGAAATTAGAGGAAGTTGAAATAGCCATAGTTGTGGTAGGAGTACTCTTTTGAGCTGAATTTCTCAGGAATATGATTTCTCTGTAGAACCAAAAATTATGGTCAAAATATGAAGACAACCTGGAATGCTTTTCATTGTAACTCCCCAAAATTTGAGATGATCTTGCATGGAATAAGCTTAAAATAAGTATATATCAAGATGCAAAATTTATATGCAACGGAGACTCTTTTAAAACTTATATTAAATCTCCTTCCTAACAGAGGATTCTTCTGGAAAAAAAGCATGTAAATTCCAAATTAAGTCTTTATGAAGTGGCTCTAGTAATAACTGGAAGCCTGGAACTTGGAGAATAGTTGAACTGTAGTTTGATGAATAGGAACCTGTGCAAAAGCAAGATTTTCTCCCAAAGTTGTATCTGAGCTAGTCGCTCCGGCACCTAGCATGTTGCTGTCAAAGCAAGGAACGAAAAAGATTTGTGACCTGCAAAGGCTTCAAAGTTTAATTTTGCATCATGTTCGATCCTCTCTGAAGCAGGAGACCAAAATAGAAATCATTGCTTTGCTGAGCTTAGGCCAAGCAGACGCGGCAATGATTTTTTTTATATGCAAATTTTTAAAATATAAACAACACCAACATAGGACTGTACGAACACAAATGAGCTTTATCATTCTACAAGGACGATACCACGGAGTGCAGGGTGTCATTACAACTCCACAGGCATTGAAATTTAGGACACGTAAATACAAGAAATTTAAATATACAACTACGATAAACATACAAACTCTAAGTTCCTAAAATTACTAAAACTGTTACTTAGGTTTTCTTTATTTTATTTGTGGAGCTATTTTTGATCATTCAAAATCGATATACATCTATATTTAGGTAAATTTAGTGACAAGTTTGAATGAAATTTTTTCCAATGAGCCTAGCCGTCAAAAGCAATACAAAACTGTAGAAACTCTAAAAGAAGGGAGGTTCAGACTAAGGCAGATAGACATTAATTTGATAATAAACGCGACCAGTTTTGTGAACGAACTCCATAGTAAGATCGAGTACATGTTTAATAACATCACTAGGAGGGTCTTTATCACCGTACAATAATAGTTGCAATAGAAGTGTTTAAGAAAGGGAACTGACTTGAAGAAATGGTTGTAGCACTATGAAATTTCTAGGGAGAAGATCTTGTCATTATTTATAGTATGAAGAAAAAGTTGCTCTGCATCATCAATGCCATTATTTGTAGGGCACAATGGATTGAAGTTGCGCTTAAATTTTTAAAGAGTTAATATACTAAGACTGACTATTATTTACCGGAGTGATGGCCCACTGGAAGATTGTCTGCCTCACAACCGGTAGGTCGTAGGTTCAAGCCCCGGCCGATTCACACTAAAGACTTTAAAAATGGTACTCACTGCCTTCTCGTCTGGTGCTCGACATATGAGAATGGAGTGGGAAAGTTAAACTCGCGGAGCTACCAGTGGACCAGCCCCCTGCTGTAACTTTCACTGCATTCGCTGACGCGTGGCCTAGAGCTATAGAATCGGAGATAGGCGCAGCCCTATGTGCCATTGGGCGCGGGAAAGGACTTTGACCTTGACTTTTGACTCTTATTTGGGAAAGATATGCTACGCGTATTGGGTCGTGAATACCAAAAATAGATCTAACAAGGGGACAAATTCTTAACAAAAGCTTATGCTTAAAATTTTGTCCACTTGTGAAGTCTATCTTTGGTATTCACATAGAAATAGGAGGACTAGAATGAGCGGTCTATTGTGTCACTTTTGTTTTGTGCGTAATACACATGCACAGTAAAGATAGTACCAATAATTTGGCAATAGATGTGTGTAAAAAAGGACTCGCAGTGAGAAGGCTTTACACCGCTCCTCTTTGTTTGCTGCTGGATTGCAGAGAAGCTATAGAATATCGAGAACAAGTCGTATTTACGTAAGTAGTGCCAAACGTATTTGAAATTAGTTTAAACCATTTTTGGTTGATTTATTATTTACTGGTATCGACTTCAGAGTGTAGCAATATAGTTAGAAGTTTATCATATCATCTGACTTGGCCTTAGTTTTGACGTGCTTTTCAGGCAAACGTCTGCCAATATTTGAACTTTATGGTGTTTTGCGTATTCCTTCTGCTTTGGTATTTGAATCGTGTAAAAGAAGTGTTGAAACACAGAGGAAGGGTTAATTGTCAGAAACTCTAGCGTTCTTTTGTCCATAACCTAGGTTATCAATTCTATTGCCTGGTGACCTAGTAGACTAAAAATAAACATAGTTTAGATCGTTCATGGTAGGGGAACCTGCAGTGTCTTTGTAGAATATAGGGGTTTCGATTGCAGCCATCAAGTACTCTTCAATATCATTGATTTTTTCAAGTCAAAAGGCCTCTTAGTGTATTTCCCCAAATTGCTCCTTGACTCTGTGATGCTAAATAAATCTTTCATCAAAAGATTAACTCACTTGCTGCCTTGTTGTTTCTAGATCCTGCTACCTTAATATTTTGTAATAACCGTATTGCTAGTAGAACAGAATGACTCAGAGTTTATCAAGTCTATCAGCTGAAGTAATCCTTGCAAGGTGGCAGATTTGATTCTACTTTCATGGATGCTAGAGGGATGTTTCTAGCTTCTTGATGTCATGTCCAAGTCTTTCAGTCTTGCTAATACGCAATTGAGCCCTCTTGAAAATATCTGTAGACATCTGGTTCTTTCTCAGAAAGCAGGTTAATAGTTTTATAAATTAACTACTTTAGTATTTAGACATAGTATTTAGAACCTCAATACCATGACAGGAAAAATGTTAGTGACAACCTTGTCATGCACCTTACCCTTAAAAGTGCCACAGTCAGCATTTCCAACAATTTTTGAATGCCTTTATCCCATCTGAGTTGTTTTAGAGTTGACATTTCATCAACAAACTCAGCCAACCTTTGTAAGGATCCTGATTCACATACAATATTTAATTGACATAATCTTATCATTGTAGTAGATGCAGCAAATTTAAGGACTTTCTAGCAATTTCTGAACCCTTGGGCTGTAGAAATGGAATGAAATGGCAAATGTTTTGCTTTCCTGAAATCACTTGAAGCAAGATAATTTGTTGCAATTGTCTGTCTGATTCTGAAATAGTTTATTAGCCATGCGATCAAGGCAGCATCATTCGGATGAATTGAAGTAGACTTCGTGATTGGAATTGCTTCTTTCGATTTTTTTGAGAAGTTGTGAAAAACTAAATACAGACAAGACAAAATTTTCTTCAGTTGTTTTTACCAGGAGATTCATAATTTGGCCAGCAATAAGGGCAGTTGTATATTCATTAGAAATAAAGCAACTCTCATAAACTCATTGTGATGCAGATGGATGCAATTATTTGAGACGCATTACAATAAGTCACTTGGCTTACAATTTCTATTTGAGGACTGGAATCCTGTTATATAAACATTGACTCAAAAGTCGATTTTAATTTGATTACTGCGTTTTAACCAGAAGGCTGTTCATTTATTTTGGAATTCTTGTAAGCCTGCTATACAAAAATTGACTCAATTGTTCATGTTAATTTCATTACTGCCTTCTAGCAGGTGTTTCATGGATGGAGCCCATCACGTCCCCCACTATGGCCCATCTTCTACAACCCAATATTACTTTTCTCCTTCTTTGTAGTACAGCATAGCATTCAAATTGTTCTTAGACCACTGCTTTAAGGGTAAGAGTGTTCTTTTATCTTGGAATTCTTGTTATTATTGAAAGTCTTTGCTTGAAAAGCGTATTAGTGGCTGTGTTTACATTTGCAAGGATAAGGTCCTTTCAGCAGATTTGTTAACTTGGCGAAGTTCGTGTTGAATGTCTAACCAATGCAGAATGTATTAAGAAACCAATCAATGATGCAGCTAGCAATAATTATGTCACATTGGAGAATATGGAAAATGCATGGGCCACATACAGTTACGTTCGAGGAGCTAAGTGGCATTTATGGGCCTAGAAATCTTTCAACCAAAGGTGGGCCAGCGCGACTCCATTTAGCAAACAGCTTAAAGTTTAAAATCATATAAATTTGCGCATAGTTTAAAACAGCACTTTAGAAATTAAATCTCTTAAAATACATAGGTGAGTTATGCCCTGCTCCATGACAGGCCCACTTACTGGGGAAATCAGATTTCTTTCTGTAGAGAACGTAACTTTCACTTTGAAATCCAGCGATTATCACAACTAAATCCATCATAAAGTACTTCAAGTTTTGAAGCTGTCACACGATCTTCTAAATAAGTACACAAAATTTGTGAAGAAAGTTCAAGAAAGCCAGGAAGACTACTACGAAGCACTCTCCACTGTAACTTCCTGCAGTTTTCTTGCCAACGGGTTGGTTCATTGGGATTCCCCACAGTCATTATGCGCCACGTGACTTACCATGCCTTCTATTGCTTCTATTTTTATGGGTATTCCTAACCCAATAGGCGTATAATATCTTTCCCAAATAGGAGTCAGTCGTAGTAAAGTCAATCTTCGTACAATTAAGCGCAACTTTAAGGATACCATAAATCCATTGTGCCATAAAAATGGTGGCTTTGGTTGGTTGGCCAATGGCTTGACAAGAACCTAGTCTTGAAATGATTGTACACCGTATTGGGTCATTCTTGATAGACATTCCAAGTTAGAAAAATGCTGTAAAAGGTTTGGGTCAGGACTGAGATCATCTTCGCAAAAAGAGTTGGGCATAGAATTGAATATGTGTTGTGTTGAAACGACATTTTCCTTCCTTCAGAGTAACCCCCTCATCAGTGATAGCTTGTAAAATTCAATCATCTTTCAGGGAATGCTCTTCTGAATGTTGAAAATCACACTGTGTATGATTACATTGTATAGTGCTCTTTATGCTTGAAATAGCCTCTTATTACAAAAGCATAAAATTTAAACATATTGCATAAGGTCAGTTCAAATGAGAGGACTTCAAAAGTTCTTCGAGGGCCATATCAAGGCTCCTCGTGGACCGGACTTGGGCTGTAGGTTGTCCATGCATGATCCAGCATGCTTTTAGCATTATAAGTAATAATTTAAGCAAGTGTCATCGGTAAATCCTACAACTTCTTAATGTGTTGTTCAACTCGTGTACTGACCTGCAGCGATAGAATTGGGGAGACTATTGGATCAAAACTAGAGTATTCATTTCCAATCCATTGCTTTCTTTCTAAGCAATATGCCTCAATAAGATGTGAAAATTACAAGATAATTGTTGCCTGCCTTTCTATGAGACATAGATGTCACTACATTTTCATGGTTGTGCTTGCAACTTGAAATCCTGAAAACATCCTGAAAACCATCAAACAGATCATAAGTCCGATGTTTCTAATTATGGTATTTCCAAAATATAAATAAATTTAAATTGGACAAAACAGGGGTATGGAGATTAGACAAGAGAGGGTATGGAAGCTTAAAATAAAGTTTGAAGAGACCATCAGGTGGCTTAGAATCTAAAGGAACAACAGTGGACGCATTAACTTTATCACGATACTTATTCACTACATTGTTTATTAAACCTTCAGTAAATTGATTCTTTTTAAGCATGTAAGAGAGTTTCTTATCCTCCTCATTAAAATCAAGAGGAGTACTATTAATTTTGCAAGCTCTGTCTAGTAACGTTCTGATAAGACCAAGCTTGTAAGAAAAAGTAGTGAAGCTGAAGGAGTTTGTAATAAGGCCTGTAAAAGTCTTACGATAAGCTGAAGGTGTTAGATCAGTAGGTTTTTATTATTGATTAAGACATCAAGAAAGGCCAAAGACTTGTTAGTTTCCTTTTCCATAGTGAATTTAACACTACTATGCTGTGAATTGAAAACACTTCAAAGAAGAGTAGAGCTTTAGGCTCATTGCTGAAATGAAAAAAATATCATCAACAAATCTACGATGGAAATGGATAAAATAATAATCTATACATAAAAAGTCTAACATCTTTAAACATTTAAGGCATTCCTATAATTTTAAAAATGATTGTAATGACAGTTGTTTCACAATTTTGGACTTAGCTAATACTTAACCATCATAATAAATTTAATGAGGTGTTACATATTATGTGGGCAAAGCCTATTTTAAGTAAACAGATTCAGCATTTAAACATTCTAGTAAACTTGTAATCGCCTCCCCCTATTTTCTTTTGAACGGTTGTCCTTCCTTTCCAATATGGAATGTGTATAGATACAGCTGCTCTTATGATTATACCCGTATACTGTACTAGCAACTGATGATGGATGAAGAATCCGAAACATTTATTGAAAAATCAAAATCATATTTGTCTTCCTTCGAATAACCTCGAACTTGATGTTTATATATATATTATACATACATACATATACATATACATACATATATATATATATATATATAAATCCAAAAGAATTGTAAAGTCAGAGTGCTCAATGCGATACGCAGAGCTATATACTTCAGAGTAAAACCTTAAAAACCAAGATAAAAACTGTTGTTTGACTGCAATTGAAGTCACATAACTCTGCGCTTCACGCTGGTTGCGATCATCAGATGTGCTGGAAGTTGTTTTCGAAGCAGTGCTATATATCCTTGGCTGGGTCCGGTGGGAATACTTTGATATTCTTGAGGAGGATTTTTTTGACGTGTCGGCAGGCTGAAACAAGTTCAGTTCTTTTGTTCAAGAGATTGCGCGTTGATGTGATGATGTGGGAATGGTCCGTGGCGCAAGGTGGCAGAATTTTGAGCCGTTATTGTATGGGCGGGCGTGGTCGATCACCTCACATGATATAATGGGTGTGGTGCCCTTTGTCTTTAATTCCCAAACGTATTTCGATAGCTCGGTGGAATTTGCTTTACCTTCGTGTTTGAAGCTATGTTTATGTTGGTTTCATCTTTCTTTAAAGGTGTTTTATGTTCATCCTATATAGTGTGGTCCTTCGTCTGATGCTGTTGTCTTAACATTGCACGAGTAGATCAATTGGCTGTCGAGACATTTACCATTTAGGGGGCAGTTGTCTTTCACTCTACAGTTGCATTTAGGATCTTGATTTTCGTTGGTGTTAGATAAGATTTTTCTGTTGTGTGATTTGATGATGTTTGAGATGTTGGGCTGACTGTAACGTTGTTTCGATTGAATAGTTTATGGAATTTGTGCGATTTGAGGAAAAATTTGTCGAGTAGGGTCAGAAACTTTTTTGCAACGTTTGTTTTCACATTCATGCTGTAGGGTGGATTGAGCCAAATGATGTTTCGTGATCTAGATCTTACTGCATTTTTAGTATGGTTTGTCTGGGGCTCTTGGTATGAACTGTTTGATTTGTAGCCGCTGGTGTAGAGGGAATTATTGTAGAACGGAGCTGCACGGGCACAAACTTCCTTATTTGATGATATTTTGCTGATTCTTTCCTATATCATACTTGGAATACGCTTGATAATATTTGGCGGGTGGTTGGACAGGGTGTTGATGTAAACAGGGCTACTATTAGGTTTTGAGTATGGCTTGTAGGATCCTGATTCTAGATT
>Ga0187728_1056750_pt1 | contig 8033 bp, 4 predicted proteins | sample 3_Tdevnscriptome_FD_200412 | JGI IMG/M metagenome (GOLD analysis project Ga0187728, IMG submission 200412) | Metatranscriptome of Jellyfish Cassiopea xamachana and symbiotic dinoflagellate Symbiodinium from Pennsylvania, USA - 3_T2E_ScyKB8... | ecosystem: Host-associated > Invertebrates > Cnidaria... | reverse complement strand
TGGCTTGCATGGTTTGAAAACAAGTGACATGTTTAGATATTCACAGACATATGGCCTACCACAAGGGGGCGTCGAAACACTTTTTAAAGTGAAGAGGACTGGTAACCAAGCTTCTAGGGATAAGCTCCGAACTCTGCTTTCTGTGTTGGCTACAACATCACTCTCAAAGCTTTTGGAATAGGAACAAATGTAAAATGACTTTTAACGGTACCTTCTTCTGCAAAAAAGTAGTAAAACACAACATTTTATGAGAAAAAGTGGGAGGGGGTAAGTACCCCTGGACCCCCAGTTTCGACGCCCCACAATATAGGCACGAATCTTCGAAGCAACTGCCCTGTTGAAGTGCAAGATATCTGTTTAAAAATTCCCTGCATCGATTTATATCTGATAGACTAATAGCCTTCCATCAAATTTCTATCTAATTGTTTTGGCACGTGTAGCTTGCCGCTTCAGCAATCAGAGCACTATGAGAATTATTTAATTTTGTTAGCATTTTTGAACTCACCTCTTACGGCGCCTGTTAACATCCATATCTTTAAAGTACTGGCTGAAAAATTAATTTTTGTTTAGAATTACATAAATGGATATAATGTGTTTCATAAGCTCATCCTAATTAAAACAAATTACAGGATTCGTGCAGGATTTTTATATGCAAATTCAAGGAGTTTTGAAGGACTGAAGTAAAAATTCTCAAGGAGCTCTAAATAAACATTCACAACGCATGCGTGAATACATAGGAAGTCTTAAAATACTGAAAACGGTACCTTTATTGGCATATCACGAATTTACTTGTATGATTTCCTTTAAAACAATTTTTTTTGAATTTTCTAGTGCTGTGAACAAAGTAAACAGTAAACATTCACAAATTTCAATGAGTTTGATCAATTTTCAAGGAAAAATTCTCATTTTCAAGGAGGTTCAAGTGCCCTTCAAAAAGGAAATTTCAAATTCCAGCACTTTTCAAGGAGTTCAAGGACTTACACGAACCCTGAAATTATGATAAAGTAGAAAATCAATTTAGAACACCTTGAGCTCAGCGTCTGCTAGCTTTAACTTCTAATTGATAAAAATCCTCTTGAATAATCTATTGAACAACAGATACAACTCTTCTCTCAACGTTTGCTTTCATTGAACCATTAAAAATACTTTACCATTTGCTGAACTGTTAAGCTAAGCTTTATCTCTTCATATTTGTTAATTTAACAATTTAGCTTTCTAGATTCATATTGCTATGTCCATTCCTTCATTCGATAATTCATTTTTTGGTTCTTCTTTATCAACATGAAAGCCAGTCATTTATGACATTCAAGTTTTATCAAAGATAGGTGAGGTTTAATATTTGGAACATTTGTAAATAGTCTGTTGGCACTACAGAACTTTACTACAGCACGAAAGAGCGCCAACATTCTTTTGACATGTATGTATGTCAAAAGAATGCTGCCGCTTTTTCGTGCTGTAGTAAAAATTGGAACATTATAAAAATATTCTAGCATTTGTTTTGATAGAAAATATGTTTCTACGACAGCTTGTGAACCATGTATGGATCATTATGAAAGTAAAGTGGAACTTTGATCCCTTTGAAAGAGTATTGACAGGAAAACATTTGAACTTCTTCAACAGGTGCTAGTGACTACTATTGAGCACATTTCTTAAAAATATTTCTTACTCATACTGGTAATTTATTCAAAATAGCATTAACATATGAGAATGAACTGCTATTAGTGTTGAAAAGAGCCAAGCCAATTGCCAATAAACATTCCTAAAGCAGAGTTTTTTTAAAAAAGTGTGTTAAGTAGCATTAACGTCTGTCAAAATATGGAAGAAATTTTACGTTTATGCAATCCTAAAACTTCTTAATTAAGGAAAATTCAGTTGAAATACTACAAAGATTATCCTACAAGGAGCCACAAATGAAATTTTGAAATACCTAAGAAATTTAAAAAACATTACCATTTGATATGAAGATACATATGTCCTATCTTCAACTGGTTTTTTCGTCACGTCAAAGTAGAAGTGAATGGGAGATGTCGGAAAAGAGAATCAGTTTTATATAAAATATGCCCCCCATATGATGGTATACTGCTGTTGCAAGTATATCACAATTAATCTTCTTAACAGATTAGTCAAAAGTAGCCCATCAATAGTATTTAATTTTGATTTTACAAAGTGCATGCAGAGACCTTTGATCTGGTTAGGAGACTGGGGAATGCACTGATTAGGCCAACAGATGTGATACAAGCTGGTTATTAAAGCGAGCAGTATAGAGCCATTTGACCTCTATCTAGTAATTGTCACAGTAGGTAGTTCTCAAAGCCGAAAGGATACTTCAATTTAAAAAATATACATTATTAAACAATTTTACTTAAATATTCTATCTAAGTTTAAGTTATCCGCTATGCAGACAAGTCATTGGTCCTCTAGTTTTCACTTAATCTTCTAATCTCAATGCAATCAATTTGCCACAGTTGAAATTTTGCAGTTGGGAATTGCTCATTTCAGATGCAAGGCGACAATGCAACTGTGCTAGAAGTTATCACACGAATCAAGTTCGATGCATCATCAAAAATATTAGGCTTTAAACGAATGATTTATTGAATTTGAAGTGCCCTCCTCCCTAGTGGAAGAGCTGTATATGGGGTGGATGGTCTATTCATTTAATTAACTAATTATTTATGTTTATTTCTTTCCTCGTGTGTTCTGTATTGGCCACATGGCTGCTGTGTAATTCCATGCTCCCTGTGGTATCGTTCTGTATTCGTATGTTTTTTAAATATATAAACGAATGGATAAAAGAAGGAATGGCATGATGGCAGGCAAACAGCTCATAAAATTACAAGGACATTTTTCAAACTAAATTGGCTGCCAAAATGTCCCCATCATTGTGCATATGTTGAGACTACAACTAAGAATCAATGTCATATTTCTACAGTACCTAGCGGCATGGTATTTAAGCATGTTCTGAAGTTATGAGAATTAACAACCGATATGCCATACTGCTTTGGAGTATCCAAAGATAGTTAAAGAATAGACGTGCAATTACAAGAAATTCACAATCGGTCTTGCATTTTCAAATATTCACTAGGCCCATCTCTGATTTGGACAATGACAAGAAAATGACTCCTGGAGTTTCAAGTTTGAATTACTTATCAAAATTCTTATCATTCTCGAGCCTGGCAGTGTCAACAGATGTAGTCAACTGTGACCAAGGCATACTATCTACCCTATGACAGATGCAGTGTATACGAAATTTAGGTACTGTTCGATCCTATAATTCTTTAGCGATACATCAAGCTGTATAATCAGTCAACAACAGTCACAATATCTAAAATGTCTCAAACATTAATTTACTAAACATTTTTATTTTTCTATTTATTTCACTAGGATCTACCATTTTCAGGGGCGGCGCCAGCCATCGCAGAATGGGGGGACTTTGGGTGCCACGACCTAAAATTATGACGCAATTTGGCTGCCACATCCATTTTAAACTCTTGATAGAAGCCCCTCACCCCAACCCTAACATTTTCTCATCGAATTTGGACGAACAAGAAAATTGATCTTGGTGAGAAGTGGGCACTGCACATGATTGACATACGCATCTGCTTTGAACGACAAATGTTTTAAAATTCTCAGAGAATTAATATTTTGTGCTTATTATTTACCGTACACAAATGTATCTACAAGCTTTTCGTTAAACGTTTTTCAATTATGATGATGATGAAACGATAACAGTAGAAAACTTGACTAGTTAAAAGGCATGCATTTCAAACATGCTGAAAATCAAGCTTTTGTGGAGCAGCATTCGTAAGAAGAAAAAATTTCTATGAGAAATAATGAAGCAGTAGATGTGAGTACTAACAACATTTCAACCTAGATCTAACGATCGAAATTTACTGTACTGCTGAGCAACATAACAGGTTCTTTCTGTTATACACTGAACAATATTTTCTCCTGATGCTCAAATAGGATGGCACTTCATCAAGAAAAACCTATTGGAAAATGCTGCAAAATAGCTGTGCTTCGTTCTACGTTTCCAAAAGCATGCTAGATCACTTCATTTAAGAACGTGCTTCAATTCATTAATAGATACTAATTATCGGACGATGTACTAATTACTATTCGTAAAACGGAGCAAAAAATGTTAATCAATGCTCTATAAATTCTGGAACTGTTAAGCCAGGAGAGAGAAATAAAACAGAAAAGGAACTTTAATTTTGTTTTCGAATGTGTTCGCTGGAGATAAAGGCAAAACGAAAGATCCTTGAACTCACCGAGCAAATTTCTTTGCCATCTATCATGGAAGGGACTCCCGTAATCCAGCAAATTAGAAGAGAGATATGTAAGAAGGAACCTTACACTTTTGCATTTAACTTATCAGTAATGAAAATCGCAATCATAGAATTTTCTTGTGGAGGTAAGTTTAAGATTTACAGGAAAAAATGCTTCATAAAACTATGCCGTGACGTCACCACGCAAAGATTTACGTCATATTGAAGCAAAGCAAAGACTTCAATTTTGAAGGCCAACGAGCTTAAAGAAAACCATTACAAGAAATTTAATAAAAAGGAAGCTAATAAGAGGTGGCATTAGATAACTGGCCAGTACAAAAGTCAGAAATCCTTCTATAGTGTAGTGTATGCATACAGTTATTCAAGTTGGCTAGCGTACTACACAAAAAGATTGGCAAAGACAGTGGTCCATGATGAGGAAAACAATTTAATACTGTGATAATTAAAATGATCTTCTCATGGATCTGAAGTTGAGCGAAACTATTATCCAACTGTACAATACAATACAGATGCATGCAGTGCTGTCGTGCTTAAGCTGTATCAAGGGGGCTTAGCCCTCCTGAGCCCCTTCCATGACACCTCTGGATGCATGTGAATTTATGCATATAAGCTTAAGGGCCGAGAGATACACGGTTAGATATTCATCTTTGGACTATCTTTGGACTATCTAATGGAATATCTAACCGTGTACCATGCCAAAAATAATACGTCAGACATTCGAAAACGACTTGTGAATACACGTCCTTTTTTAAAAGAAAACAGTTTATTAGAAAATGAGGCTCAAATACTCAAAATCTTAGGAAAATCGTTAGAAAATCACGAGGATCAATTTTTACAATTTAGTATTTTCATTGTCCAATAATCGATATTTCGTCGTTATTGCATTCAAAATGTTAAAGATGGAATTCAAATTTAAGTATACAATATTAATAACGAAATTGCAAACCATTTTGGCCATTTTATTGTAGTAAAAGTTAAGAAAAACTTAAGACAATCTCAGGCTCAATTTCGGGAAAAGTTAAGAAAATTGAGGCTCAGGTTGAATTATGGTTTCTTATAAAAAAGCGTGTATCTGGTTTACTATCTAGCCGAATATCTAACCATGTATCTCGGCGCTAAAAGAACAAGTAAAAATATGCTTAACTGAATGAAAGATCCATTTAAAATTTCAATTTCACAATCAGCTAGCTTCTATAAATCCTGAGAAATTCAATATTTATTTTCTAATAAAAGTTAAGTCGCACTAAACAGTGGAAGCCATAGTCTTGGCCAGGCTTCCGCTATTTAGTGGGGGCTATTTCACCATCATGCTATTTATAAAAGTAGGGGGCATATGTGAAAAGTTTTTGGCAATGCCCCATACTTCTCTGAAGATTTGCTACTACCCCCTAGCCATTTTCTCATCGATTTTAAAGAAATCTCGAGCACCATCCTGACAAAAAGTGGGAGGGGGGCGATTGTTCCCCATACCCACCCCACTGTCTGAAGCATGCAAAAGCAGTGGATTTTACACTCTACTCTGAGCATACTTTTGTCAAAGAGTTTGTGATGCTAGCTTAACCACAGGGTTTTTGAGAACGTGGCACAAAGGGTGGTCTATGATTTTAGGCTTGAAAGTGGCTTTTCTTCAAAAAATGTTAGACAACCCTGCCTTATCATGTTTCTGGTAGATAACCCCTTCTTGTCTTTCTTTTACATTCCCTTTAGTGGACTCTGATTTTCCAAAATAACGATGATTCATCAAAGCTTAGACTAGAATACCATCAATTGCCTCCTTAAATTGGCTTTTTGCAATGAGCTGCAATTACTGTTACAAAATGTATGAAGAACATACCAACCAAAGAAAAAGAGCCATCAACAACTAATTTTTGTAACTAGCAACGTAAAATTGAACGATAGAGTGAGATTCTCGTGCAAAATCACTCGAAGACAAGTTGAGCAGAGCAAATAGAATGCATAGGGTTACTCGTTCCTAAAATTTTCATCAATGTCAGATAATGCTAAACATTGCTTTAGAATTGCAGCAAATATGGAGGTTAATTAGAAGTTACATTGTGTTTAGGGAATACTAAGTAGAAATAACCATATGTGTAGCAGTAAAATATCATTATTTTCAGGTCTAGCAAGGCAAGCAAATTGTAAGCAGATCTACTTTATGCATCATCTTACATTTGTGTTTTAGTTACCACCTTGCCAGAACCTTCCAAATATATAGTTCCCTGCAGTTATTACGTAACCTAAAAGTCAAAATAGTGTTTAGGATTATCCAAAATACAGAGTAAATTGCGTAACATAGCTGAAAATTTATCAAACACAATCTGCCACAGAGCACTAACAGTGTGAGAAATCGCTAACTGATAGTCAATGCATCGTCTGGAATTAAACCATTGACAGATTGATTGCTGGTACCATTGACTGGTGAAATATATTAGGCAATGGAACCTCCTGATTATATGTTTAATTTCAGCTCCCCCAAAGCTTTACCAGGGCTGAAAATTTATAAATTGATACAATTATTTGGGAAAATTTCAGCTTATCTGGAACTCTACCCAGGCTGGATTCAGTTGACTGTTTAGTTTCTCCTTTAAAAGGAGTTGCAGATCTTGACTGTAAGCATGTTGAAGAACTTTTAGCCTGTTGAGCAGTTGAATTAGTGCTCATATTGGAAATTGTAATTGAATGAAAAATTCTAGCCTAGTTGATAAGTGTTGGGAACTAGCAAGATTGGAGAGCAATCGGCAACAATAAGAGCGAAAAGGGAATGTCAACCAGGAAAAGTCGGATGGAACTTGATAATATAATCACATTTTCACAGAAGGCCCTAATGGTTAAGTTGTTTTTCTAAAATATTACCACAAAAAGGTACAAATTAATACTTCAAAGCAAAAAGCTCTCACAGGAAATAGCTAGAGAGGAATAGAATCATAAGCAGGAGGTCATAAAAAATAGTGGAATGTTGGAAAACGGAATGAAAATTGCGGCCGGATGAATCACAGCATCGAGTGTTTCACGTTTGTTCAAACTCAAAAGTGATGTTTTGCAATGATGGGAAATGGTTGATAAGATACATCTAGAGAAACGCAAATTAGAGCAATCAGCTCAAAATTTTGAGACCGTTAATCGATGCTGATACGGATAAGGAAATAGAAGAGACTGTTCAATCAGAAATCCGTGTAATTTCAAGTCTGCACTTGCAAAGTATCTGCAAAGGGAGTGGTCACAAAGTATCTGCTATTTGGGGGTGGACGATATTTGAATGGGCCATGAAAAATGCTACTATCTCTTTGTGGGGCTACGAAAAATATCAGGTCCGCTTTGTGGGGCTATTGAAATATTTAGCAAAATGGATGTCATAGCGTAAACCGATGGAAAAATATTTTCCATTTGATACAAGCAGATGCAGAGAGAATCTAGAGACTATAGTAAAGCTCTGTAGAGTTGTAATCTTTTCAAACGATGTCGCAAATATAGAAAATGGTCATTAATGGCTGGCAACATTTGGAGCTTGAAAATTTAAAATGTTAATAGTTTATGTTCTGAATAAGTAAACTTTTTAAGAATTCCTGATGCACCAAATGATATTTCGTCAGATAATTCCTACATTTTATGGGATTATAAAAAATATCTTGAATATTTTATTGGGCAACAGAAAATTAGACAAGAATCTAGGATGGGACATGAATGATTTTGGCTAATTTTGGAAGATTGTCCACCCCCATATAGCGGATACTTTATGACCGCGCTCCC
>Ga0187728_1097362_pt1 | contig 8234 bp, 4 predicted proteins | sample 3_Tdevnscriptome_FD_200412 | JGI IMG/M metagenome (GOLD analysis project Ga0187728, IMG submission 200412) | Metatranscriptome of Jellyfish Cassiopea xamachana and symbiotic dinoflagellate Symbiodinium from Pennsylvania, USA - 3_T2E_ScyKB8... | ecosystem: Host-associated > Invertebrates > Cnidaria... | reverse complement strand
CCGAAAATTTTCATGAAACATCTTGTCTTCCCACAGAGATTTTTTCAGATCTTCTGTAATCCATCCTACTATCCTAGTAAAATTTGTTTGCGTATCAATCATATGTTACCCAGGTGGTAATCGCAGTGATTTTAATCTTCCCAGCTATACAATGAGCTTTTCTAAGGCAAAAAATATCGTCCAAATTAAGGCTTCTGTGGAGGAAAAACAATCCTGCAACCGACTCTGAAGTTTTTAGACTTCGATTTGTTGATATAAGTTATATCTCTAAACATGGAGAATAAACACGACATGATGTAATTCTAGAATGTTCCATATCATATCGAAATTCAGAGGTACACGGAGATAAATCGTACTAAACAAATGATACTTTTTCAAACAACCAAGCTGGCTGAAGGATACGAAAGCAGCGTGAATATCAAGCTGATCGACTCTTGATGTCCTATCATTATAAAGAACGGAGGATACTTGAATTTTTGTCTCAAAAATGTTTTCTTTCAGCCATTGACTTTAACTGCTCTTCAAACAGATGGATGCTGCTAGGCATCCTCTTATATAAAGCAATAAAGCTCATAATATCGTGGACTAAAAAGAACATCATGCAAGGGATCTCTGAACAGAGAAATTTGCGGGGAAATCCCCCACAATGCAGTTATATTCCCCCTACATAGGCCATGATCTTCCTAGTAGCCTCTTGTTGAAACTGATGGTACAAACGAAGTTCAGTTCTCCCCGTATGCTACTAGTTACTGTCTTATGTAGTTATCAAACTATATGCTACTGCTTGCTCTTACCATTTTCTACTATCTACAAACCTCACCTGAAAGTTGGTATTACTCTATTTTGTGAGGATATGATAACCCCCACCAAAGATCCAGTTGCGACACCCCTATGGGTCACTTCCCCACCTGTACAAATTCCATAAAAGATCCTCTATTACAAGACATTTCTGTCATGCATCTGGATGTAGAAATCAAGGAAGTAAAAATGAGGGAAGGAGATGCTAGTGATGCTAATGTGATAGTAAAACTTTTATCTTAAAGTCCTTTGGTTAAACGTTGGGGACCTTGTTGACAGCAATGTTTAATATCTAAAGCAAATATATGCCTAAAACGATATAATTCATTATAACATTCATTACTCTAAATTATCATTAAGCTACTATCTCTTCAATACTACTTTAGCAATAATGAAACTACCTTTCAGTAATCGTTATAATTATCATTACTAAACTCCAGTAAAACAAGATTTTGCTTAAATGGTAAATCCTTCTATAAGTGGTCTTACAATATTTAGGTGTCTTCTGAGTCCTTTCTATCATTGGTTACAAACTGAAACCTAGGCGGCAAAACGAAATAAAATGTCATATTGAAAATAATGATGGTGTCTGGGCAGCTTTTAACATTGTCACTGCTAGGCTATTGGTTCATTGTGCCCTCTCCATGGCCCAGTAAGAAAGGCAAAAACTCAAGGCTTCTATACCAATAATTTAAACTTGTAACAGCTTGTTAAATAATAATAACAAAAATGGATAGAAACAACGGTCATTCTTGATGCTTGGGTGATTAAGGGGGCATACAAAACGAACTTTTCTTGGATTAAATGGACTTGGCCCATTAGACAAATCTCACTTTAAAAAATGCCCTGAGCGCTTTAGGCTCTGTTCATATGGGGTGGGCTAGCTCACTTAGTGGGGCTGTTCTCAGTGTGCGTTCATATGATATTTTTCATCTCACTTAGGTGGGCTGGCCTACTTTTCAAAATGACATTCCATTGGCTTGATTTCTAATTGTCGATCCATGCTCTGAGCGCTCATTCCAGTAAATTTTTTCATTTGCTTGAAATATGCTCATAAGCAAAGGTATTATCATTGGTGATTTGACAAAACAGTTAAGTATTGTCGTAGCTTTAACACTTCAGTTTCATGGGCCTATGTTCCTTCGTAAAATTCATGAAATGCAAGCTGGTAGATTTGCTATCTCTATTTTCATTTTAAATCAAACGTTTCTTGTTGCAAATCTGCTTCTTTCGAAGACTTCATTTGTTGCAATGCTGTTGGAAGCCGTTTCCTTTTGAAAGATATCATGCTTGCGCAGGAATCCCAAAATCATTTCACCTGAGTGGGCTGGCCTACTGGACTGTGTTCATATGAAAGATATATCACCTGAGTGGGATCCCACTAGTTATCGAGCGGGATCTCACCTCAGTGGGCTGGCCCATTCTCATACGAACGAAATCATTTTATAATCCAATGTTTTCATAAGAATACTTAAATTTCTGCTGAGCCTAGATAATCTTTAAATTTTTCTGTTTTGAGCCTAAGACTGTTCTTAAATTATTCTTAAATATCGAAGGTGTAACTATGCCTGAAAATCAAGGGAATATATTCAAATCTTTATTGATATCTTACTTGATCACAAAGCAAAATAAAAGTGAAGCAGAATAACAAATATTGTATCGATAGTGAAAAAGTTAGTCTACAAGCAGTACTGAAAGTAAAATACACAAAAATTCTAAATCTTGATGAAACTTGAGCTTTGAATTATTCTTAAATTATTCTTAACTTTCAGCAGCGATTCTGAGCCTGAATACTCTTATAAAAACTGTGTGCATAGGATTAGCAATGCAAGCGAGGTCTCACCTGAGTGGGCTGGCTTACCTCATATGAAGAGGCCTTTAGTACGATAGCCTTATTGCAAATGTCATAGACGAAACAAAGCTTGGAAAATCCACAATTTATTGGATTTTTAGGCTCTGGATTTCTTTTCCCATTGTTGTTGTTGTCTTGTTAGTATGCCATACTTTTACGTATTCTTGATTCATATATATTGATTGTAGACATATGCGTATAGCGTAGGCGTAGAATCTTAATTGCCTAACAAAGGAATCACCATCGAAGGATTCCTCCAAATAATGTTGCGAGAACTCGTTTGAAAAGCATCGAGAAGCGTGTTTTGGTGATGAAAAGTGTACTTTCTGTGTGAAAAAACTTATAACACATAGTTTCGAATAATTGAAGAATATTTTGTAAGCATGTTCAGAAGTCTTCAATTCACATTTCCAGAAAGAGCAATTTTCATATCTTGGGTAGATCAAAAGTTATCGACATTACAAGCTACCCATCTTTCTTGAGAAGGCGCGCTCAAAATGAGGTAGCAGCATAGCGACAGGCGCGAATTACTGTCTTCTATTCAAGAAATAAAAAACGGATATACGCGAAACTTTAAAGCATTAAACTCGAATCTATCATCAACGCACTTCTATGAGAAACTGCCTTACTATTATGCTGAATAAAAGTTTTAGAAACTCTGGTAATATGCTGGAGAAAATTAAAATCTCCACTTTAGAAATGAGACCTGTTTCCATTCAATAATTTGGTTGACTTTTGCCTTGGAAACCATCTTAGATTCTAATTTTGAATTCTTTTGCCTGTTTTCGTCACGACCAAACTTAGGTCCATACAGGGATGTCCCAATGGGGGCGTGGGTGGGGCGTCGTGCCCCCCAATATTTTCAAATTTCCAAGAAAGTTGTTCAAAAGTTAGCCAGGTAGGCAGCATGAGGGTTTGCCACAGTATTTTCTGTGACCTTTTCTTTTAGTAACTACTTAGTAACAATAGTTTGGTCAATTGATCAGAACGCCCCCACCCCCAACAGAGGGTGTCTCGGCACAAAACTGAGTCCATATAGAATTACTCAAAAGTCCAAACAAATAAGGTGATTTTAGGCTTCCAAGACAAGGAACTGACTACGAAACTTTTTAAAATACTAAACTTTTCAAAGTGGTAAATAGGAAGCCATTTGTGTCACACATCTAGGCCGATAACTTTTATTAATAATCTGAATCCTAGTGCAGACGGTGAGATGGATAATCAGACGGTGAAAACACATCATGTTTCGTGAGAAAGGACATTTGCGCCTGTTGACGCGGCAAGAAAAACGACGCTTTTGATTGAAAAAGATCTGAAACCACAATGCATTAGCATTATGGAAGCGTTATCAATACGTGTCTCCGCCCTAAACTCCATTTGCTAACAATCAGGTACCAGACGAGACTGTAGATAAGACTTTGAAACATCAAAATTGTCGTCCTATTCTGCAGGTACATCCATTAAATATCGAAAATAATTTCAACTACGTAGCCAAAAAAGATCCTCCCACTAGGAAACGGTAAATTATTTAGCAGGATGACTTACTGATTAATAAAAGGCGTAGAATAATGTCAGTTTTATTCACAAACAAAGAAATTCAATTAACCAAATCATTGCACAACTGCAAATTGAATAAAATATTTTATGCGCAAATACTGGCATATTTACGCATTTCCTACTATCGAAGGTTCCTAAAATTGGAAAATTCAATGCACTGATATTCTTGTTGAAATCGTATACACTGGTGCAACCCATTGATCACTAACCTAACTGTACCATCATATGAGTTAACAAATTTGTCATGAAAAGATTAAAATTTTGAGTATCGATATGGTATATTTTGGTGTAAGGTATCGAAATAATGGTATATTTAGCAAACCAAAAATTTCCCTACAGCATACATCATAGAATGAATGTGGCCCTATATTTTAAGTTTGCCAAGACTTCCTGCTCTCAGCACACGTTTATACGCACTGTCGCAATGGACAATAACATGTCCGATCACCACAGTGGTAAAGTATAAATGCACGACAATTCATTGGAGACTGAGCTTACAGTAAATACTTAGTGAAAAAGGTTAAGAAAACTACAGGCTGACATTGACCGACAGAAAGCAACAGACTGAAAATGACAGACATAAATGTACTTTAATTCTAGCTATTTTTTTCATTACTGCTCCCAAAGGAAGTACAAATATCATTGTAACGCCTCTTGGTGCCTAAACAGTTATACAACAAAATTACAACAACAACAACAACAACATCAAATCAACATAATAAAGAGGCTCTCCATCACGAAGAATCCAATCCATATGGAACACCATGACGTAACTACCTGACTGTAATTATCAAGAAAGCACATTAGGTCCCAGATCTTTCTGAAACAACAGTCGAAGTACCTTTTCTATCATCGCTTTCTTCTCCTAAACAAAATGGCATGTGACTTTCAAAGCTGGGAGTATTGTTGAATACTCCTTACACTAGAGTCACAATATGTAAAAACACGAGTGTACAAATGCAAATTATTGTCCGTACACGCATTGCTTCATTGAAAATGAGGATACGTGGCTGCAACCCACTCAAACACAACATTTATTGGCAATTCAAGTCTAATTGGGAATGCTTAACGCCGAATGAACACTACAAACAACCACAATTTGAGAGGTTGTGCTGGAAAAGTTCCCCCTGTAGCCCCCAAAAACGTATCTCCCCGCGAGCCAATGCTTATGACTGCCTTTCTGCTTGAAAATCTTGGAAGTCTCTCCACAAGGTCTTTTTTAGCTTCCAATGTCAGTACAGCCTGAAAAGTGTCTGAATATTTACAATATGTATGCGATCTGAATTGTCAGCAGCCTTCACCCCAGGACGCAATTCATGCACTTAGACCCGAAAATCTCCGGCGCAAAGCTTGCTTTCCTGTCGGTGTGGCGGCGTGGGTATAGCCTAAACTGTACTCTATGGCGTACTGGCGCAATAAAATGGAAAACTCGGTGAACGCTTTTCTGATCTTTGCGCCTACTGTGTACACCAACGTTTAAGATAACAGCAAGTATTGTCAAAATAGTTCTTTTATCTTGAACGTTGCGTACACCTGAGGAGCCACTAGCGTGTCTTCAGCGCGAGTTTTACACAGGATGCACTCTGGCCTACATCATCATCTCAAATTGCTCTTCGCCAAATTTGAAACACCTGATATCTATAGCAACTTTATCAATTGAAAATGATAAATGTCTTCTGTATGCGCAACACAGTTCATACAAAAACTGGTTCGTCGATCTAAGGAAACCATAGCACTGCTACAGTCACTCCTTCGTAGTAGTCTATTCACTTTATAGACAATGACAAGATTGATATATCATGCAATCGGTGCTTGATCACCTCATCAACATTCTAAATGGCACCTCAATGGAACTTTGAGGCGATTGGAGATAGACGTCTTTTGAAACATGAGCAAAATGATTATCTTAAAGGAAGAGCCAATGCATAATCAACGTCAAAATCGTAACAATAAGGATTTACTTTGAGCAAACTGAAAGGACAAACACTGTATTTTTGAACTGATATTTAATTACAGCTGTACAGCACACTAAGGCTGCGGTCACACTAAATTATCTGTTGCTATTAAGTCTTGAATAACCGCACCTAAAAGCAAAGCCAGATATTTTTAGGAATTGAATGGATTTCAGTCTATTCATTAGAGACTTGTAGCAGCAGATCCATTATCAAATCACAACATGCTAAATGGATATGATATCAGTAATTGGAAGAACACTGCTCTCCATAACATCTTTAGGGCGCTATATAACTGCAAGGAGTTAGTGCCATTGGTAACACAACAACAGTGCTTTCACATGAAATTAAATGAACATAGTTCCTGGTGTAATGTATAATTCCAAACGATACGAGCTCTCGTCGTGTTGAGGGTCACCACAAATCTTGAGCTTTACAAGTATAGTCTGAGTGAAACTGCCTTTTGGGGTAAAGGATGTAGAAAGGTTTTACATCAGCAGGATGTTTCCAGACAGTGAATAACATTGCGGGTTTGGTAGTGATAACTCCATATTTCAACATTTACTTTGTCTACGTACAAACGTAGAGGCTTCATATACATCTTGCTGGGATGACGTAACACATATATGAGGTTCCCTACTTTACTCCAATGCAAAAGGGTCGCAAGATATGACAGATAAACTGTCTCCTAGGACTAGACAAGTGGCAAAAAACCAAATCCCCGTGTTCTCTGTGGATTATTCTTCAGTAAAACAACTCAATATTTGGGGGTATTTATTGCTCATCGCCCTAAATCTTCATCAAGCCCACTACCAACGAAGCATTTACCATCTACATCTATAAGAATACCTAAATTTCGCTAAGCCTCAATACTCTTAAATTGTTTCGGTTTTTCAGCCTCAGAATATTCTTAAATTATTCTCAAATACCGAAGGTGTAACTATGTCTGAAAATCAAAAGATTATACTTAAATCTTTGTTGATATCTTATTTAATCACAGAGCAAAGTAAAAGTGGAGCAGAATAACAAATATTGTATCGATAATGAAAAAGTTAATCTGCAAACAGTACTGTAACTCAAATACACAACAATTCTTATGTTTTGGTGAAGCTTGAGCCTTGCATTAATCTTAAATTGCTCGTAAAGTCCATCCATTTTGAGTCTGAATATTCTCATAAACTTTATTCATATAAAAAAGCATGTATCCATAGCATATCTTCCACATTTAGCATACTGCAAATATAGCAGTGATTATTGATATTTTCCTTTAGTGAGCTTACGTATGGTAAAGGAAATTCTAGTAACCTCACTGCACAAACTAAGCGCTTACGTTGTCTAGCATTTTGAGGAATTACGTGGCTAAAATCAAACCTAATTCTGTAATCCACGTCATTCTTCACATTTCAAAACATCTGCGGAAATCAAAGATCATCATTTCTTGGAATAAACATAAAAACAATAGAAATGTTCTTGGTAACAGTCGTTTGACGACTAACAACAACAACAACATTATGTCTCACAATGACTGAGAGATTCAACAATAAAATGCGTGTCCTGAAATAGCCTTGCATGCTAGCAAATTTCTTCCAAAAAGTCTCATTTCGGCCAACAAAATACAAATGTTGTAGCGCGCCCCTGACTGACTCTCAAAGATGCAAGTTACAGATAAGACATTATATACTTATTAGCAGCAAAATAATGACAAAAGTACTAGACAAAACCCATATTGTTAAATCGTCAGAAATTAAAGCTTTTCACCACAATAGGCCGAATGTATAGAAATACAGTGAGTATGTGCAGGGGTGATAGATCTAACCTTCAAAGTGACATGAGGTTTTTTCGCGTCACACATTGATTTTTTAGTGGAAACTACGTAACGCAGGCTATACTTTTCAAATCTGGATCTGGAAATGAGGTAGAGGTAATAGGAGAAGGGAGAGGAGAACATTTTGGGCTTATTCCATCATGCATCCTATGATGGTACACCATATAGAAAAGTACAGCAGTGAGAAACTATTTGATGAATGTGACACGACGTTTTAAAATGTTATAAGAAAATGAATTGCATGGTTGGT
>Ga0187728_1099874_pt1 | contig 8277 bp, 5 predicted proteins | sample 3_Tdevnscriptome_FD_200412 | JGI IMG/M metagenome (GOLD analysis project Ga0187728, IMG submission 200412) | Metatranscriptome of Jellyfish Cassiopea xamachana and symbiotic dinoflagellate Symbiodinium from Pennsylvania, USA - 3_T2E_ScyKB8... | ecosystem: Host-associated > Invertebrates > Cnidaria... | reverse complement strand
TCAGAATCCAGTTAAAACCAAGGAATTCAGACACTTGGGAGTTTCACTAAACAAACACTACTTTGTTCAGGAAATCAGTATACAGCTAGGTCAAAGCCACAAGTCAAACATGAATAGGCATTGTCCATACAGTGAGTAGTTCCAGGCCTCCATTACCGCACCTTACAGAGAGAGGGCATCAACTCCTTGTTTCTCATCATCATCATCATCAAAATTACATTTTACAACCCTTAAGGGTCGATACAAATGTCTGCACATTTTACATTTTACAACTGCTCTCTTTGCTGACATGGAGTCTACATAGGCTGAAAAAGGATTCTGAGTTGCATTGGCTCACTATATTTTCAGGCAAACTATTCCAAGTGGGTATGATTGAAAAGAAAAAAGAAAATTTAACAACATCAACTCTTCCAAATTTTGGCATAATCTTTTTTGAGTTAGAATTTCTTGTCCTTCTATAAGATTCCATAGAAAAATAATTAAAGGGGTTTAAAGCAACCTGATTTGTAAACATTTTGTGTACGTATTTTAACTGAAACAGCAATCTACGCGATTCGAGTGTATCCCATTTTAAATGTAGCAATAACTCTGTTACGCTTGACCGCTGGCGATAATCACCCATGACAAATCGGGCTCCGTTTCTTTGCACAGCCTCAATCCTATGCTTTAATTCAGCTGTATGCGGGGACCAAACTTCACATGCATATTCTAAATGGGGACGAACAAGCGCGAAATAGAGCTTTTCTCTTATTTGCTGTGAACAACTAGAAAAATTTCTCCGCAATAAGCCGAGGGATCTGTTTGCTTTCCCAACAACCAAATCGACTGTTTTATTCCAACGCAAATCATTGCAGATATATACGCCTAAATACTTATAAGACTGGACCTTCTCAATAGGGTCGTCCGAAATATAATATTCATTTGCAATAATATTTCTTTTCGACGTGACAGTCATTGAAAAACATTTAGTAACATTGAAGTCCATGTCACAATCACAGCTCCACCTAAAGAGCTTGTCTAGATCTTTTTGCAAGATAAGCGCATCCTTTGTTGATGTTATTTCTCGATAAAGTGCACAATCATCAGCAAAAAGATTTATTTTAGAATCAATATCAGAGACTATGTCATTTATATAAATAAGGAAAAGAACAGGACCAAGGACAGACCCCTGGGGGACACCAGAGAGAACATCACAAGAGATTGATTCTTCACCATCCATCACCACTTTTTGCGACCTTCCAAAGAGGAAGCCTTCAATCCACGAGAGATTTTCACCACGTATGCCACATGCTTGTAATTTACTCAATAATTTCTTATGACAGACCTTATCAAAAGCCTTAGAAAAGTCAAGAAAAATAATGTCTGTTTGACCTTTAGAATTTATCGACTCAGCAAGGCTATGAACGAGAGTTAGTAGCTGGGAAGTACACGAATATTTTTTACGAAACCCATGCTGTCTATCAGTAATAATGTAATGGTTCTCTAAATGGGCATACATGGCAGATTTGATTATATGTTCTAAAAGTTTGCAAGGTATGGATGTTAATGAAACTGGTCTATAATTTTTGGGATCCGACTTAGCTCCTTTTTTATATAATGGAGTGACTATTGCTTTCTTCCAGTCTTGGGGCACCTCAGATTTTCTCAGAGAAGTTTCAAAAATAATTTTTAAGCACCGGCTTGCCTCTTCGGGGATAAGTTTCAATAATCTTGGACTGATATTGTCTGGACCTGGAGCTTTATTAGAATCTAGGCCATCAATTAAGGCTTGGATACCCGAGGAAGATATATCGATCTTGGGCATATCAGGAAACGAAGCGTTGACCTGACCAGAAAGTTCATTTATACTCGAAGGAGTACTAGTTCGACTAAAGGCTTCGTAGAATGTTGTATTCAAGGTATTGAGAATTTCTTTTGTTTCAGTAAAAGTTTGACCATTTTTTGTAAGACATTTAATCTTTGTATTTGAATATCTTTTTGCTTTAATATACTTCCAAAATTTTTTAGGCTTTTTACCAAAATCATTTAATATATAACTGTCAACATAGTCATCATGAGCTTTTTTTATAACATGTTTCACTTTCTTTCTTTGAGTCTTAAAACTTGCAAAATCAATGTGGTTTCCGGATCTTTTGGCTCGTTTAAAAAGCCTCTCCTTTTTACGTATTTCCCTACGAACGCTAACGTTTACCCAAGGCAGATTGGAATTTGACTTGGCAAGTTTACATGGTACAAAATCATCCCGCAACTTGTGCAATGTATTTTTGAAAAAGGACCATAAGTTTTCCACACTAACGTGTGACTGCCGAGAGATCATTTCAAAATAGGCATCACGTACTCCTTGTTTCAATCTTGTACGATCAGCTTTGTGGTAAAGGTAAATTTTTCTGGCACGAGACACTAGTTTCTGAGGCTTAGCGTAGAAATGAAACATTAACATATCATGGTCACTAACACCGGGGCAAGATTTGATATCTCCTACACTAAACTCCTTGTTAGACAAGACGAGGTCCAATATATTTGATTGCCTTGTTGGGAAGTTAACTAATTGACTTAGACCAAAATCTACCATAGTATCGAGCAAAAGCCTTGATTCGCCTGGGTATGATGGGTTTTGCTTTAAACAATTTTTTGACCAATCAATATGAGGCAAATTGAAATCCCCACACAGCAGAAAGTTGCACCTATGAAGATTAGGGATCGCTAATAAACCTTTATGAATTTCCTCGATACATGGAGGAGATGAAGGAGGACGATAAAAGGCACCAATTATAGCAGGGGTAGAATTAACTGTCAAAAGTTTTACCAGAACAAGTTCACAATTCGTTTCAATATCTAATCGAATAGACTTTAAAGTTTTCTTAACACCAATGAGCACCCCACCGCCATTTTGATCTCTGTCTTTACGATAAATTTCGAAGTCCTCCAGGCCTAGTTCTGCGTCTTGTACACTGTCGTCTATTTTAGTTTCACTTGCTATCAAAATATCGATATCGTGGTCTATCATATACTGATTTAACTCCAATTTCTTAGCTAGGAAGTGGTTTACATTGGCGGCAAGGACATTCAGGGGACCCATAGAGTTGAGGCTTAAGTCAGTGCTGTGAGGACGTGAATTTACCAGTGAAATTGGGCTAGAGCAAGCAACTGGTGTCCCAAAAAAATCTGCAATTGGTGAAAAATAATTTTTGGACTCAAAGGGAAACGTGGGGGAGAAAAGGGCTTGAGAAAAATTTGGGCTGCCACAACGATCGCAAATCCATGAAACTCTAGAAGCATCAAAATCAGGAACAGTAAGATTCATTCGTACACAAGAGGTGTGGAACCAAGCGTCACAAACATCACAACAAATGACTCGTTCATTCACGCGGACGTGCGCGCTGCATAATCTACAGGTATGCCGTTGGGGAGTATTTGGACCGGGATTTGGGTGAATATCACCAGAGATCAATAGTAGTAACCGAATTAATTTCATGCGATTCTTTGCTTGAGGAACAAAAAAAGATTGGAAATGTGAATTGAGAGATACAAAACAAGCTACCTGATAGGTTACATTACAATAAGCTCCATTTGAATTAAGGAAATGAATTTGCGAAGAAGGGTGCATGCTTGAGTACGCATGATTTGTCTGCATTAGCAGAATTTTCAAAGAAATTGTAAATAGCAGTTTTCTCTGGTAAAAATTATGAGATTTTGAAGTTAGGCTAATTTTGATCTTGAATTTTTTAATTCGGTTAGATTTTCTTGTTCTAAAAAGAAAGAGAACTCGGCTAGTTTCCACTATGGAGAATAGGGTAATCAATATGATACTTACAGCTCCTCGAAGCTTATTCATTGAATCCATCTCAGCAAAAAGTACCAAACTCAAAACACAAATAAACGCCTTTCGGTGGCTGCTCTCGGAATAACATGAAGCACTCAAAAACTTAGCTAAATGTAAAGTTATAAGTTAGCTTAACATGTCCACTAAAGCTTTTACAGATCTTGGAAACTTCAAGGAGCCATTATGCAACTTAACGCCAACCCGGCAATTAATATCTACAAATGAAAAAGCACATTCGCTAGGATTCTTTGCTACAACTGCTCTTACTGCTTTGTAGAAAATCTGATTTTCTTGTGTTAGATCAACACTGATGGGGAACTTTCCTTTTTTTCTGCTAGAATAGACTAGGCATCGGTTTTTCCATGTACTAAAACGAACGATAACCTGGACTTTACCTCCGTTCGCCTTACCAATACGGTGAGCTCGCTCAATTGCATCCCCTGAAAGAGATACTGCCAGGTCTGCGTTGAAATATTGCAACGCCCATTCTTCTACAGTTTTGTCGTGAAAACTGGATGTTGGAACACCAAAAATACGAAGATCCAATCGCCTTACGTACTGTGCTAAGTCATTTATCTCTCCATGAGCCCTTTCAACCCTCTCTTCCACACGTGCGATTTTCTCGCTGAAGATCTTCATGGAACTATCGATGTCCGTTTTCGTTGGGAGAGCGTCAAGTTTGCTGTTAATGGGCACCAACAGACGCTCAATGGTCTTTTCAATCTGCTTGGTATCCATTGCGCCGAAAACCGAATTGAGTTATTATAATATTTTTAATTTAACGAGAGCGAAGCCAAAGAACGTGTCCTACTCAGAATCAGACATTGATAGATTGAAAAGAAAATATCGAGTGAATGAACAGGAGGAGGGCACTATATTGGAGACAATAAGGCAAAGAATTATAACCAAAGAAGGTAGATTAAACATATACCGGAATAGAGTTAACTGATTTTACCAGCAGTCGAATGGTTAAGTAAAAGATAGCCAAGAAGGAAAGCCAAATGCAAATGAGGCGAAAGATTTTGGAGTAGTATTTGGGACAACCAAAAGGAACATGAAGGAGAGGCAAGGTGTCTAAAGGAGTTAGAAGAAGAGCTTTATAATATTGAACAGCAGGAAGATTTGACCATCAACACTGAAAAATTAAAAGTTGTCCTCAAAAATTTAGCCAACTGGAAAGCAACTGGACCAGATGGCATTCATGGGTGTGCTGGTACAAAGGATTTTCATCTCTTCATGCTCATTTGGCTATAATATTGAACAAATGCCTTACAGCAGGTGAGGTACCTGATTGAATGACTAAGGACAGAACAGACCATAAGAATATTGCTAGCAACTACCGACTGATAACATGTCTTCCTTTAATATGGAAGGTGTTAACAGGGTAAATGCAGAAGAAGTACCGTATTTACTCTATTATTCCCGCTGCGGGATTACTATTTCAACCTCATTAAAATGGCGGGATTATTAGAGAGGCGGGTATATTGGAGAGGCGGGATTATTTTTTCAATGCCTTGAAGTCAAGCTGCAGATACAGTTTCAACTAAAAATTCTCCTCAACATACCTAACATGATTGGGACAAATCATATAAAAAAACACAATTTCGAGAAAGTTCATACTAATATACCAATAATAGTAATACCTTTTTCGAAATATTTTTTAAGCAATAAAAACAACTTTTTCAACAGTAATAAAAACGATGAACGTTATTTTCAGTCACTTTGCACTTGTCCCATAACATCAACGAACATCAACAATAAAGTCATCATTCATACTTTCTTCTTCGGGAACTTCATCTTCGTCGGCTATCTCTATAGCTTAATGAGCACTGAATTGATCATTATCGTCAGCAGTGCGGTCCTGCATCATTTTGCTGAAATCGTCTAGCTTCCCTGAACAGCATTTGCCTTCTTTGAAAACCAGAATTTGGTCGTCTTCTGATTGATCCAAATTGTTTGTCAATCCACAAGCTTTAAACGAATCTCGAATCAGGCTTGGGGATAAACTATCCCAGGCACGAATAACCCATCTAACGATTTCTTCCAACGGAGCAGCTTTTGGGTTGCCGCCGGCTGTGAAGTCTTGTTTTCCACTTTCTAACCACTCGTCATAGCACTTGGTATACACGTCTTTGAACGGCTTATTCCAGCAAACATCAGGAGCTTGCACAAAGCCAGTACACCCACCTGGAATCACTGCAGAATGAACCTTAAACCTTTTCATTGCCTTTTTGGTGGCTTCACTGATGTGGCATTTGAAACTGTCCCAAACTAGCAACCGATTTGGGGTAAACATTGGAAAGCCGATAACCTTGCTTAAATAATCTTCTGTAAGCTCCTGGTTCATCCAGTTTGTTCCTTCAAACATCATAACCACACGGCCACCATATTTAGCAACGAGATCTGGCATTGCTCGTTTTCGAGGCAGCAAAATGTAAGGCTTCAGCTTGGTCCCATCTCCTTTCGCGGAAAGCATTACAGTGATCCGACTTTTGCTGTGGCCAGTGGACCTCACGGCAACTTCTTTAGAACCCTTAGCAGCAAGAGTAGAATTGGATAATGCATCATACCATATTGCTGTTTCGTCGCAGGCTATGATGCAGTTGTCAGGGTACTTAAAACGTTCTCGCAAGGACCTGACATAAACAAAAAATTTGAGAATCTTCTCGATGTAGTCAGCTGGCGGCTTCTGGCACACCGTTGTTGATCGTCGTAGAACAAGTCCATTACGATCAAGAAACTTGGTCATCCAGCCTTCAGATGCAACAAATTTCCCTTCTTCCTCAGTATCGGTTCCTGCTGACAGATTCAGATAAATTTCTCGAGCTTTATGTCGCAACCTTCCTCGGGTAACACGCAACTTTTTATCTCGCATTTCTTTAAAAAACTGCAACGCACCTGCCTCTACTTCATCGTGTTTTATTTTCCTTCCGTTTCCCTCTAGACGAAAGCGCTTTTTGGGATTCTGGATATCGATAAGTCGAGCTTCTTGTTTCTTCCACTCTTGAACTGACTTGAGGTGAATACCGAATTTGTTAGCGGCAGCGTTCACAGAATTTTGCTTCGCATAGAGGATAACTTCTTGCTTGAATTTCAAAGTATATTTTCTATGCTTGATTTTCAAGCTCTCTGTCTCATCGTCAGCCATCTTTTTCACGATGCTAAGTTTCATTTCAAGTCAGTAATCTTTTGTCACGTGATTTATCCCACTTCATTCCAAGGAAAAGTTTAAACATTTGATTTGGAAGCCAATGCAAAGTGTGTAAAGAATAGTAATTCCAATTGTTTTTAATTTTAATTTTTACATCCACCAAAAGCTTAATTTATATATTGATTTGTATTTTTACAGCTAATGACGGAGCTACATTTACGTTAATTAAAACAACAGCAATAATAATACAAATAACAATTAGTCGTTGCAATCCCGCATGCGGGATTACTGGAGAGGCGGGATTATTCGTTCAATCTATGAAATAAAGGCGGGATTACTAGAAAGGCGGGAATAAAAGAGAAGCGGGAATAATAGAGTAAATACGGTATATAAATTATTGGAAGAAAGAGAAATGGTACCCGAGGAACAAAGAGGCTACCGAAAGGATCTAGGAGTACAAATGATCTACTGCATATAGACAAGCAGATCTTGTGAGAAGTAAAAACAAAAAGGAAGAATATAGCTATGGTTTGGATTGACTACCGCAAAGCATTTGTCTTGTTTCCTCTCTTCTGGATCCTGGAATGCTTACAAATGTTTAAATGTGTGGAAAATGTGTCACGTCTCATAAGCAGTTTGATGAAATCTTGGATGGTGGAAATGTCTTATGGAAGAGAGAAGCTTGCAGAAGTTTGTAATTCAGGGAGATTAGTTTACACCATAGCTGTTTGTCATAGCACTTTTTCCATTAACTCTGATCCTAAGAAAATTCAGGAATGGTTATGTCTTTTCTAGAACAAAGAGGAAAATAAGCCATTTACCCTATATGAATGACTTGAAGATATTTGCAAGGGAAGAGGGATGCCTTGACGAATTGATACAAACAGGTAGTGCCTTCAGTTTAGATATTGGCATGGAATTTGGTATTGAAAAATGTGCAATATTGATAATGGAAAGAAGGAGTGTCAAATTCAAGTGGAAGAAATTGGCTATGTGACCATGCCATTAAAGCATTAAACGCTGAGGAAGGATAAAAATTGTTGGTAGTTTTAGAATGTGATACAATTACGTGAAAACTGAAATGACGAATAACATCAGTAAAGAATATTGTTGAAGAGTAAGAAAGTTACTTGAAACTAAGCTGAACGGCAGGAATCTTATGAAAGGAATTATCATCTGATAAAAGGGATTACACCAGGGCAGTATCATTAATGAGGTATTCTGCATCTTTCCTGGATTGGACAGTAGATGAGCTGAAAGCAATGGACAGCAGAACTAGAAAACTTCTCTCCATGAACAGAGC
>Ga0187728_1069710_pt1 | contig 8329 bp, 5 predicted proteins | sample 3_Tdevnscriptome_FD_200412 | JGI IMG/M metagenome (GOLD analysis project Ga0187728, IMG submission 200412) | Metatranscriptome of Jellyfish Cassiopea xamachana and symbiotic dinoflagellate Symbiodinium from Pennsylvania, USA - 3_T2E_ScyKB8... | ecosystem: Host-associated > Invertebrates > Cnidaria... | reverse complement strand
TTTTTTAGTAAGTAATGTCAGGGAAAGGCCATAGGGCCTATAACAATGCCTCAACAAAGGAAAAAAAATGAGACATTGAGGGAAAGTTTAAGTAGAGAGGGAGATAAGATCAAGTTCATTTATGTTAGATTTAAAAGATGACAAATTGCAGGGTTCAGGGAAAGTAGTGGGTGGCAATGAGTTCCACAGTTGAGAAGTTCTAGGAATGAAAGAAGATTTGTGAGATAGAGTTTGTGGATTAGGAAGTGTGACCTGGAAAGGGTGTTAATAGGTAGAGATTCTGGTGGTTCGAACACGCCTCACTGGATCAGAAATAATATCCTTGATTTCCTGAGAGCAATGTCCGTGAAAATAGCGGTAAAAAATGGAAAGATCTGCAACAAGACGACAATGGGAGAGAGACTGTAGAGAACTAGTGAGGTTTGAATTGTTGATGAGACGGATAGCTTTAGACTGGACTCTGTCAAGAAGATGAAGAGAATATATAGGAGCACCACCCTAGACATGAGAGCAGTACTCCAGAGAAGGATGAATCTAGGATTTGTATATAGTGGGTAGTTAAGAAGGTGAAAAATTGCCACGGGCTCTAGAAAGAAAGCCAAGTTTCTAAGATGCATGCTTTGCAATGGAATTGATATGGGGTTTCCAAGTGAGATTAGATAAAATAGAAAAACCAAGTTGAGTGAAAGAAGAAGAAGTGTCCAGTTTATGGCCGTTCATGAGACTAGGGGGGGGAATCTTTGTGATGTTTACGTATATGACAACCTGTGTTGTCTTTTCTTCATTGAACTTAACAAGGTTGTTACTTCCAAACTTCTCTACATTTTGTCAAGTCATTGGTGAGAAGTGAGGCGGAAGTGTAACAATATGGTGAAATATTCAAATAGGCAAGGTGTTGTGGATTGGATGAAAAAGATGAACTTAAATAAGTGTCATCAGCAAAGGAGAAAGTACTGGAAGATGTAGAAGAAAGCAGGTCATTTATGAAGAGGATGAACCAAACAAGAGAGTTAACAGAGCCTTGAGGTACACCTGAGTTGGTAGAATGAGGATTAGAGAGGTAGCCATCGATCCTAATTGCAATTGACGTATCTGATAGAAAACTAGAAATCCATTTAATGAGGGTGTGGTGAAGACCAAACATTGGCAGTTTAGCAAGAAGACCTTTGTGCCAGACGCGATTAAAGGCAGTATCAAGAGAGATCTTTCTATTTTCACTGTAGGATTCTAGAGCAGAGGACCAAGCATGAACAGCATAGGTTAGAAGGTCACTTGTAGATCTGGCTTGTCGAAACCCATATCGATGATCAGAAAGAAGGCTGCTTGTTTCAAGGAAGGCAAGCAGTTGTTTGGTGATAATGTTCTCCATAGTCGTAGAGATGAGAGAAGTGATTGCAATAGGGCGATAGCTTGAAGGGTCAGATTTTTCACCTTTTTTGGGGATAGGGTAAATGTGGGCAAGTTTCCAAGAGGAAAGGAAAATACCAAGATTGTAGTAAAGTTGGAGAAGCTCGTTGAGAACAGGGGCGAGTTCAGGGGCAAAGGACCTTAGAACTATAACAGGTATACCATCAGGTACACTAGATTTGGAGGTGGTGAGCTGAAGAAGGACTCTCTGGACTTTCATGTAGAGAACTTGATAGGGGACATTGTGATGGTGGATGTGGGGTAGAGAGGAGCTTGGAAATCTTGGTCAGCAAGATTGGAATTGGAAGCAAAGGTTGATGTGAAAAGGTTAGCTTTAGAGGAAGGAGTGCATGAAAATGAGCCAGAGTTGTCTTTAGAGGTGGAAAAGAGGAATGGCAAAAGTTGTCTGAGACAACTTTGACTAAGGACCAGAAGGAGTGAGATCCTGTTTGACATGAAGCAATTTTGTTGTTGATGCGTTTGACAAAGGTGGATTTGGCATGATTGATGGTTTTGGAGCATAGGTTACGAGCTTGTACAGTTAAAGCTCTTGAATGCGGAGTTTGGTGTAGTTTCTATTGTGTAAAGCAGTGGTTTTTATGTTTGACAGCTCTTGCAAATTGTGAATTGAACCACTTTAGAGAAGACTTTTTTTGCCAGGTTTATAGGAAGATGGAATAAAAAGATCCATACCAAGTTGAATAGTGTTAGTGATGAAGGTGGCAAAAGAGGAAGGATCGTTAGCAAGCCAGAATACCAGGGATAAGCAGCGAAAAAGTTTCGAAGAGAGCCCCAGTAAGCTTTGCTATAGTGGAAAATGTTTTGAGAAGAGGAAGATCTATCCTGGTGGGAGTCAAAGTTATGCTGTAACGTGATAAGGAAGTGGTCATAGTTACCAAGTGGAGAATCTAGAATGGGGTTAGAGTAAATGTCCTGGTTTGATGTAAGAAACAGATCAAGTGTATTAGCTTTGTCTCCTGGGCGATCAGGGACACATGTGGGTTCTGATATCAATTTTGACAGGTCATTCACAATGGCAAAGGCCTCTGCATCACGACCAGCAGGGCTAGTGATATAAGGAGAGTGGGTAAGCCAGTTTGGATTGTAGACATTGGAATCAACAAGGATGGTGATGTCAGAGCGCGGAAATTAAAGAGTAAGTGTTCAATTGTCTTAGATAGATGGTCAAATACAAGTTCATGGTTAGTTGAGTATAGGGTGCAATTGAATTTTGACGTGTGAGGTAGGGAAATTTTCATCCAGATGAGTTGAAAACCAGGATTAATAAGGTCAAATTTAGGTAGACAAGAACTTTGTACATCGGAGCAGACATATGCACAAACACCACCATTTGGGAAGAAAGAGGAAAAAAGCTCATATCCAGGGCATTTTAGGTGAGGACAGAGAATGGAGTTATCATTTGGGTCCAGCGGTTTGATTTTAGTTTCGGTGAGGAAGAGTGCATGAGGGTTAGAGGACTGGAGATGTTAGTGTACAGAGGTAAGATTGGAGGATAGTCCATGAATATTGTAAAATGAAATGGAAAAGAGTTTAGAATGTGCCACATTGGTAACTACAGTAGAGCTAGTATCTGTGTGAGTGAGAGGCATAGTACAAATACAAAATGAGTGAGTGATGATTGGGTCGGTCAAAGTGATAGAGGCAGCATTTGTCAGTGAACCTATGAAAGTTCCCATAGCTATCCTGTGGCTTCAGAAGGGCCCCCTGGAACTGCGAGCTAGGAGTGGCTCCAGTGGTGAACTGGCATAGCAGGCAGCCCGAGATTATACACCAGCTAATGAGGCAGCCTCCCAAAGTGCTACCAATGGGTTCGGGCCTCTGTACTATCTGGTGGCAAGCCTGCAGTCCAACTTTTCCAATGGTACCCTCAGGCAATAGCAAGGAATCAAATATGCCCAAGAGCTTCCTACTGCAACTAATCGCAGTAACCTTACGAACCAAAAGACCTGGAATCTCTATCCTAGTGCTGAAAGAGACAAGGTCACCAATGGATAGAGTGGTGGTACTTCCCCGGACGATGAGGCAAGCTCATGTACCACCTAATAATTTTCTTTGTTATCCAGCCACACCCCTCAGGGGTCATGTGCCACACCCCTCTTGGGGTCATGTGGTCCTTCGCAGCAACATGTGATGTCATCGGTCCATGCGGGCAAGTGGGGGCATTTCTTGTTTTTCCAAGGCTAGGTTGCGGACTGTGTTCGTGTTCAGCGGGCATTTAGAATAGCTAGTCTTTTATGTCTTCATTGCTGTGTATAAAGCATGTAAGTAAAATAACATCCTAGGTGTGTGTTTAGTGTTTGACTGCTTTTAAGGGGCATAGCAGGGGTGTCACACCCCCAACCTTTGGCAATGTTATGGGTAAATTTAAATTCAATAACTGTTGTCAGTAAATGACTGCATGCTTTATGATGCTGTAGTGAAAGAGTGTTGCAAATGCCCTTTGTTGCATCATTGCACTCTGTAATAAAACATTTCAAAACTCTGTCTGTAAATTCAAAGCTTTACCACTTTCTTTCAATAAATTATTACTTTACACCCTCTACAAAAGAGATCTCGTGGTGCCACTGTTGCTGATGACAAAACAAAGCATTGAAGATTCTTAATAAATGAACAGTATTGTGCTTGGTAAATAATTGATATCATTGAGTTAGAGGATGACCAGAAAGCAGCAGAGAACATAGAACAGATGACTTCAAGTTATGAAAATTATTGTGGAAAACTAAAAAGCACTTATCCAATATAAACTTCTCAATACTTCAACAATTTAAGCAGGAATCACCAGTGCTATTAAAAATAATGGGGGCTTCATACCTTGGGGACAGGATATGATGCTGAAGGAGTCTAATAAACATCCAGGTAACAGGTATGCTTAAAAATCTTTATAGGTAATAATAGTAGTCACAGTGAGTATGGGCACACAAAATAGTTTCTCTGTCTATAAGGAAGTTTGCAAAAAGAATTGAGAAGTACTGAGTAAGATATAACTAATGAAATATGAAGTTTGCAATATAACTCTACTAGACAATACAATATCTACTGTTCTGTTCATTATATTTTGCAGTATAGACCACTGAGCAATGATTCTAAAATGAAATTCTGTAATGTTTATTAGAATAACAGTCAGGACTATTGTAGACATCTAATTGTCCTTGGAGAGCAAGTCATCTACGGAATAGAGCACCACAGCCCCAACTGTTATATTGTGCAGTGCAGATAATTACGCATTGATATGATAAATATAATGAGTGTTGTGATCTTCATCTCATCATAACAATTGACACAAAGACCAGTTGTTTGGTATGAAAACATCATGTTTTGCCATCCTGTTGAAAAAAAGTAACAGGTTCAACATTGTCTTGGCTCATTCAAGAGCACACAGCCAAAAGAAGTCGTATGTGAAGCTCCCACCACCCATTCGTACATAGGTGGCCTCTCCTACTGTACTACAAATAAATCTGCACTGAATACTACAAGTGCGTACTACAAATAGATGTGCACTGAATATTCTTAGGGTGAACTCCACTGTAATGAGAAGCAATATTCAAAAGCAAGATAATTCTAATACTTAAGTCCCACTGACCCAATCCCCCATCCATGAAATCTGGTATAACCTATTCATACAAATAATTTCTCTAGTGGAAATTCAGGAAAATGCTAAACCACTTCATAAAAATACCTTTACTAAAATAAGAATCTGCTGATTTGCTTTCTCAAGTAATATCCATTAGCACATGATAGAGAATCTAGAGAAAAGGTCCTAGTTACATATTACATAAAAAGACACTATTTGTAGAATTAATTGCATACAGCTGATAATCCATATTATTGCTGTAGTGATATAATCCCATCATAAAGCAAGAAACTTGTAATAAACTATCTCAAATAGCTCAAACCTCTAAATGTAATACTGGCTGGTAACTACAAATGATATAACATACTTTTAACTATGAAATCTGTCAGCACAAGTAATGAATGAAACATTCCACATTCAAACTGTTGCTAAAACTATGTCTATAAACCAAACTCTGGAAAAGGTACCCCCTGTCATAACAATGCTATGATTGAAATACGAAATTGATAAATAAGCTCCCTCAAATAATATCCATTGAAAACTCCCAGCTAACCCATTTCACGAAAACACCCAATTAGCCCTGTTAAAACATATTCATTAATTAGTTCAAGATAGACAATCTGGTGGAAATTTGCTGCTAGCATAGTGTATTTACTATGCTCAGTAAACGCAAATTCAAGTGAATACTTGTAACGAATCTAAAATTGTTGTTAGAGTATTCCTAAGTTGCAATATGTCTACTCTTGTCTGAATATAACGCATGAAGAACCAGATATATGTTGATTTCCTTGCCATTGAAAAAACCATATGTCATACCAAGAAAGCAATGAATCTAGTAGGGTAATATAATTGCATCTAATGCAAAGTCATCTCTTGAAGACCTATAAAGGGAAATATTGCTTCCAAGAATGGGAGCTCAGCCACCCAATCATAAACATCTGGTTAACAGAGTTATATTCAGGGTTCATACCCAGTGCATGAATCAAAATTCTCTGACTATTAGCCGACTTTTCCCTGAATAGTACTATTAGCCGACTTTTCCCTGAATGAAAAAATAATCGCTAACCTACGCTAGGCTACACAGTTTTACATCGCCTTCCTTCTTTTAATGAATTATTAAATACAATTAAATCAGTATTCATGGAATGTCCTGGTTAGCTTATAAGCCAGAACCCAACAATTGTATAAATCATAAATTTGAAACTAAGAACTTTTATAAAATAAAAATGATGAACTGGCCCGTATGACAACCACCCACCCTAAAAACACATTCAAATGAAAATTCTATGCCTCTCAGCTCTTCAACACAAGTCCATCGACAGCTTCTTGCCACCTCAAAGCAGTTTCTTTCGTGGAAATCATAAAAATAATCACATTTCTGTCTTATCTTGTCAAAAGTGTGAATGGCAAAAAGGCTCTTTTCAACCCCTTACCTGCACAAAGATATTATAAAGTGCTAATTGAGGGTTAAACGTATATCAGGGAGAAATTGGGAAACATGATAAAAATTTCATTGAAAATATCAGGGAAAATCAGGAATTTTGTCCTGAAATGGTGGTGTCAACCTGGAATAGACCTTCTCGAATAGAGTTTCCATGAAAGGCATTCAGTTGAAAATGCCTTGATTAGCTTAACTGAGGCTATTTGGAATGCTCTAGAATATATAATATACTTGGGGAGGGGGGTACTTATTAATTTTGGAGAATTCAATGACACCTGCTGCAATTTTGGAGTTACTTCAGATATGTGTAGATTAGTTTTCCGGAAGATTTGAATGTAAGGGCTTCTTGAAACTCAGTAACTCTTTCTATGTTATGTTGTACTGATTTAGTTGATATTAGCACTGCATAAGAACAGACATATCTTGACACTGCTTCCTATTTGCTCACATGTTTGCACCCTCTGCTTATCAATATAAGCAGAGGGTGCAAATCAATATTAGTTATTATGGGCTTAGAGTACACTTGACAATAAAAAAATTGGGTTTTGGCAATTTCTTGATATACAAAGCTCTCTAAGCTGGAAAATTGTGTTATAGAGGGAATGCCCTTGCATGCTTCAAATTTTATTTATCAGATAGATTCCACCTTGTTTTAATAAATAGGTTTAACTCTAACTTACTGAATGATCCTTTTGTTGTACCTTAAGGATTAGTGCTTGAACCTCTGCTCTACCTGAGTTTTATAAATATTCTACCCAATACTGCAAAAGCTGGAATTTTATTTTTGTGCTGATGACACTAAGATTTACTTTGAATCCCAAGCGCTTGGTAGCTTTAGCAACAAAGGTGAACAATGAACGAAATTGTGATAAAAGATAGCTTGATGCGAGTAAACTCATATTTAATGTCCTCATATTTAATGTCACTAAATCCAATTACGTAATTCTCCACTCTACTACTTCAACAATTTCTTGTTGTCTGTCAATTTATGTAGGTAAAAAGTATGTCCATAGAGCTAAATATGTTGAATTCTCAGGACTTTTGTTAGATGAACACCGTCGTTGGAAATATCGTCTCAGTGAACTTAGAAGAAAGTTAGCTAGTACTTGTGGACTACTTTTTAAAATTAGAAACCTCCTCCTACCAACTACATTATCATTAAATAGTCTGCTGGTACTACAGAACTTTACCAAAGCACGAAAAAGCGGCAACATCCTTTTTACATACAAAAGCATTTTTGTCCGACACTCATCAGAGTATGACAACGTAGGATGGTTACCTAGAGTGTAATCGAAATATATATCCAGATGCGGTTAATGTGATAGGATGCGTCTAATTGGCCCCAAGTGTGACCAATTAGGACCTATTGCCATTGTTTACATGAAGAGTCCCAATGTGAAAACAAACTCTAAACAGATTCCAAAACAATTAAAAGAATAGACGATCTTGCTTGCCCAATGATCCGAAAATTGTCTTCTGTATACGTTTTGGCACATTCTGGATTTGCAATAAAGTGTTGTCCTATGGCCGACTCACAATTAGTTTCGGACTTTTTGTTTTTACATATACGAGGTGGCTGCTCTCTTGCGGCATAACTTTTCTTTCTGATGCTCGTGGGGACATGATGTTTTATTCTGTCGGCTAGTCTCTGCGTAGTGCGTCTTACGTACCGAGCTTCACATCGGCACGAAAATTCATAAACAACACAACTGTTTTGGTGGTAGGAACGCAGTCTTTTTTAGCTGATTGTAGCATAACTCTAGTGTTGTAAATCACACGAGGCTTCACAGCATAGTAACAAGATGTAATGGCTTTTCTAATTTCATTTTCAAACTTTGATGAAACATTACCAATCCAAGGCAATTTTAGGTATACCGGGCACTTCTCTG
>Ga0187728_1089849_pt1 | contig 8418 bp, 1 predicted proteins | sample 3_Tdevnscriptome_FD_200412 | JGI IMG/M metagenome (GOLD analysis project Ga0187728, IMG submission 200412) | Metatranscriptome of Jellyfish Cassiopea xamachana and symbiotic dinoflagellate Symbiodinium from Pennsylvania, USA - 3_T2E_ScyKB8... | ecosystem: Host-associated > Invertebrates > Cnidaria... | reverse complement strand
ACGAGAAGGATTGTTGGAGACAGTGTATTTTTCGACAAATCGAGAAAGAGGCTATTCTGAGTGCCATTCCAAGAAAAAAGTACATTATTCTTGGTCCTAATGATAAGCCTGCTGAGACCATTCCAATGCCACCGAGAATCCCACATCTACCTAAAGAGTTGTACAAAACTATAGACGAAAGGTTGAGGCAGCGTGGAGATTGTGGTGCATATGATATGCAGAAAAAAGTCGATGCTAACTTGAAAAAAGCTGTTAGTTTGAACCATATTATGATAACATGTGGAAGCATGAATGAAATATTGGTTAACTGGAAGCAGCCAAACGGACTTTCCAACTCTACCGGCTACCAAGTCGACTACCGATTAGCCAGTCAGCGTGGTGGTTCCGATGAAATTTATTGCTTTGAAGTAGAGAAGGATAAAACTTCGCTCTTGATTAACAATGAAAAAGGATTTAGTGGTCAGAAGGAAATATTCCTTGCTGTAACTGCACTACCTCTGCCTTTGAAATATGACATTGAATTGCAGAAGTTTGAAATATGCCAAGAAAAGAGTGCAGCTGCTTCACATAACAGCGAGAGAATAAGACGCAACATAAAGCCAACTCCATCGTATGTAATTCTAAAAGAAGGAGATCCACTTCCCACAGACTTGGTGATGCCATCCATAATTCCAGATTTGCCAGGCCTTCCGGATGACCCATTTGCAATGTACAAGCAGAATTCAAATTGCCGCCGTCCTCCACCCAACGCTAAGCCTAGTTCCTACGCAGGAAGTGTACATGTTTTTCAAGTTACCTGCAAACCGGCAGGAAATTTTTCGAAGAAAGAATTTATTGTGCATTGGAGTATGCCAGAAGATTACCGGAATAAGGACTTTACACATTTTCAACTTGTTTATTCAATTCCGCCGAACAACGTAATTATGAATCCAAAAAGACTCGGTTGCAAAGAATTAACAAAGGATAGGAATTCTTACCCAATTCCAGAGGTAGACAGCACAGACGTGTTAAATGTTGCTGTCGTACCTTATCCAACATATTCCAAGCTTGAAGTGCGCATGCAGAGATTTGTACCGTGCTTGGAACAGAGCACCACTAAAAGACCAACTTCAACAGAAAAGCCAGGCGGTAACGTTCACATGGAGGTTGCTGTTGGCATTTCTATCTCCGTTGTGGTTGTGCTGTCAATTCTGGCAGGTTTTTTCATTTACCGTAGAAGAAAGTCCAACGAGGTGCCGTTTGTGATTATCAACCAAACACGAGTCTATGTGTCCTACTATGCAGATTCAAGGAGATATCATTCCAGTTTGTTGAATCTAGTTGCAAAATTAAGACGTGCTTATGAAGTAAATTTGATCATGGACTCATACTGTCAAACTGAAGTGGCCGAGTTGGGCCTTGCAAGATGGTGCCAAAGGCAACTGTCAGAATCAGCACGGATTGTGATGGTAGTATCGAAGGAGTACCTAAAGATCTGTGAGAGGTGGCAAAATGGTTCCGTTGATTTGCATGAAGTGGATGATATCAACGTGAACCGTGTTTGTACTGAGCTTCAGTACATTATCAATCATATTTTTGAGAGAAGAAAAAACTCATTGTTAACCATTGTTCTCGCTGACGTCAATCATAGAGATCTGCCAGAGCCGTTTCGAGGTATGCAAACTTTTCAATGGCCTGAAAACGAGAATCAAGAGCGCGCTATTGTCTGCAATGTTTGTGAAGAAGAGGTCATTACAACATAGTAGATATTTGGTACTGTTAATGTGTATGTTACGAAAAATGTTCCTTTTGAACGTTTTGAATATTTATGGACATCATCATCTCTTGCTTTCAATGTTTCATCGCGTTTTTCGATGTTTATCTGAAAAATTTAGTTCTAGTGCATGTATTGTTCGAATATGTATATATTAAAAATAGCTGTGCGTTGTCACTAGAAGTTGCTATTTACTTTCTTGCACACAAAACAGGGTCGTAAACAGAGAGAACGAAAGTAAATGCAGTTGAACCTGCCAGAGGAAGCAAGAATTTGTTCGACTCATCGAGGTTCCGACTTATCGAGATTTACATCTCTGGAGGTTGAATTTTGCTTCCACATGCCCCCGGAGAACAATGGATCTAGAGATGGACATTCAAGTAGAAATAAACCACTAAAGTTAATGTGGGGGCCGTAGTAGCACTTTTTCATCTAGTAAAGCCAAATTTTGGGGTTTCCCCAAGTCCATTCAATTGCTTGGATTTTTCGTAAATCATAAAGTAAAAAAAATTTTCATGAAGGTTCCAAACCATTTGATTTTGAGGATTGAGTTTAAATTTGATCCCAAAAAAATCAGATGCAGGTGTTGTGTGCCAGTGCATTGTACTTGACTGCATAAATAAATAAGCCACGCTCAGTTTTTGGACCTTTCCAATCCAAGACATGCCTAAATGTCTGCCAAAACACTGTCTTGACCCACTATACAGAGTTCTCAAATGGTCCTGAATGCCCCAATTTGCCATTTGAAAAAGCGTAGCAAACGAGAGCTTGCAGAAGCTATATCACATTTCCTGAATGCAGTTGCCTCAAGAAGCAAATGCTCATTTGAAATGAAAGGGCAAACAGTAAATTTGAATGACAGAAATGGACTGCAAGCCCCGTGCTAATTGAAAAATCGTCACGAAATTCGTACGACGGTAAAAATTTAAAGATCGTGATGATTTTGTGATGGTTTCAAGATAAAATGTTGATCAAGATTGCTGACAGGACTTTTTGATCGCATTTTCTTTGAATCCATTTCTAGTTGTGATTGAGCTTTAGCGCTCAATCCCGGGGGAGTGTTGGATACTTTGTCACGTGTGGCACTCCTCCGCAATTCGTCGTATATATATCTAGCTTAGCTTTCGCTTTACAGTTAATAGTTCACAGTTTATAGTTAAGAGTCACGAGTTACGAGTTGAGGTTAAGAGCACACAACCAGTAGTGTAACATTACGAGTTTAAGTTAAGAGTTTCAAAATAGAACAAGATTTATGTAATTATTGCAAATATTGGGTTGATTCAATGCTGTTATATATGCAACGAGAAGTTTACTTCATTGTCAAGTCTTGCACTGATCCACAAGAGTATAAAGTTAACTACAGCATGGATACCCTCTGCACGTAGCCATAGATTTTTCATAGGCATAATACTTACCTATATGCACGCCTTTTACAGCAATAATATAAATCAAATTACTAGTCCGTTTTCCGTGAATACGGTATCCCAACTACCCTTGATTGTAACAATGAGATATCTCTATTGTACATCTTACTTAATGTATTGCTTCTATCTGGATAGCGTATCCCAGTTGCCTTTCATTTTAACAATGACGCACAATTATGATATATATTATTAAAGTGCTAGACCGTCGCATTACTTCAGAACCAAACACTTTTTCAATATATCGTCATCATTGCTGAGGCTTGTCCCATTGAAACACATATATTTGCTGTGGCAATACATAGACATGGATTCATACATCATCGCTATCATCGCTTACGTTTATCCTAAACATATATTTACCGTGGCATCACGTGCTTGACCTATCCTCTTACATTTCTACGGATACCTGGCAAACCTACCTTGTCACAGTGGTACCCTGTTAACTCTACACTGTCTTAATAAAGTCACAATCCACATTTGCCATCGCTCATTACTGCATCTCTCTCACACATGGCATTTACAAATAACTTTAAAAGATCAACTGAACGTAAATCAGTTTTTTTCTCATAACTATTAACATATTATTTGAATTACTAGAAACGCTTACAATTTCTACCCAAATGTCATTATGTCTCTACAAGATTGCTATTATTTTCACTATCGTTTGGAATAGTCTACTGGCCTTCATTTACTACGTTATCATATCTTTATTTACATGACTTCCGCCCTTCTTCTAGTACGATAGCATCCTATCTGGGATGCTGGGGGGCCTGTGATCGTAAAAGCGTACTATCATTAAACCCCCGAAACGCTGGTCACAGGTTGATAGCTGATGAATCGTACCAGTATTCTTAGCGTCTTTCCTCTGCGCATTTGCTACATTATGTACAATCACCTGCTACTGAGACTATTTCATTATTTCCTATCTTTACACTTGTATTGCTCCTAGGCATCTATAATAGAGGCCAGGTTCCCTGCATCGCTGGGACTACCCTTTATTTCTTATTTTTCACTTTATATTGTGAATATATATATATATTCACAATATAAAGTGAAAAATAAGAAATAAAGGGTAGTCCCAGCGATGCAGGGAACCTGGCCTCTATTATAGATGCCTAGGAGCAATACAAGTGTAAAGATAGGAAATAATGAAATAGTCTCAGTAGCAGGTGATTGTACATAATGTAGCAAATGCGCAGAGGAAAGACGCTAAGAATACTGGTACGATTCATCAGCTATCAACCTGTGACCAGCGTTTCGGGGGTTTAATGATAGTACGCTTTTACGATCACAGGCCCCCCAGCATCCCAGATAGGATGCTATCGTACTAGAAGAAGGGCGGAAGTCATGTAAATAAAGATATGATAACGTAGTAAATGAAGGCCAGTAGACTATTCCAAACGATAGTGAAAATAATAGCAATCTTGTAGAGACATAATGACATTTGGGTAGAAATTGTAAGCGTTTCTAGTAATTCAAATAATATGTTAATAGTTATGAGAAAAAAACTGATTTACGTTCAGTTGATCTTTTAAAGTTATTTGTAAATGCCATGTGTGAGAGAGATGCAGTAATGAGCGATGGCAAATGTGGATTGTGACTTTATTAAGACAGTGTAGAGTTAACAGGGTACCACTGTGACAAGGTAGGTTTGCCAGGTATCCGTAGAAATGTAAGAGGATAGGTCAAGCACGTGATGCCACGGTAAATATATGTTTAGGATAAACGTAAGCGATGATAGCGATGATGTATGAATCCATGTCTATGTATTGCCACAGCAAATATATGTGTTTCAATGGGACAAGCCTCAGCAATGATGACGATATATTGAAAAAGTGTTTGGTTCTGAAGTAATGCGACGGTCTAGCACTTTAATAATATATATCATAATTGTGCGTCATTGTTAAAATGAAAGGCAACTGGGATACGCTATCCAGATAGAAGCAATACATTAAGTAAGATGTACAATAGAGATATCTCATTGTTACAATCAAGGGTAGTTGGGATACCGTATTCACGGAAAACGGACTAGTAATTTGATTTATATTATTGCTGTAAAAGGCGTGCATATAGGTAAGTATTATGCCTATGAAAAATCTATGGCTACGTGCAGAGGGTATCCATGCTGTAGTTAACTTTATACTCTTGTGGATCAGTGCAAGACTTGACAATGAAGTAAACTTCTCGTTGCATATATAACAGCATTGAATCAACCCAATATTTGCAATAATTACATAAATCTTGTTCTATTTTGAAACTCTTAACTTAAACTCGTAATGTTACACTACTGGTTGTGTGCTCTTAACCTCAACTCGTAACTCGTGACTCTTAACTATAAACTGTGAACTATTAACTGTAAAGCGAAAGCTAAGCTAGATATATATACGACGAATTGCGGAGGAGTGCCACACGTGACAAAGTATCCAACACTCCCCCGGGATTGAGCGCTAAAGCTCAATCACAACTAGAAATGGATTCAAAGAAAATGCGATCAAAAAGTCCTGTCAGCAATCTTGATCAACATTTTATCTTGAAACCATCACAAAATCATCACGATCTTTAAATTTTTACCGTCGTACGAATTTCGTGACGATTTTTCAATTAGCACGGGGCTTGCAGTCCATTTCTGTCATTCAAATTTACTGTTTGCCCTTTCATTTCAAATGAGCATTTGCTTCTTGAGGCAACTGCATTCAGGAAATGTGATATAGCTTCTGCAAGCTCTCGTTTGCTACGCTTTTTCAAATGGCAAATTGGGGCATTCAGGACCATTTGAGAACTCTGTATAGTGGGTCAAGACAGTGTTTTGGCAGACATTTAGGCATGTCTTGGATTGGAAAGGTCCAAAAACTGAGCGTGGCTTATTTATTTATGCAGTCAAGTACAATGCACTGGCACACAACACCTGCATCTGATTTTTTTGGGATCAAATTTAAACTCAATCCTCAAAATCAAATGGTTTGGAACCTTCATGAAAATTTTTTTTACTTTATGATTTACGAAAAATCCAAGCAATTGAATGGACTTGGGGAAACCCCAAAATTTGGCTTTACTAGATGAAAAAGTGCTACTACGGCCCCCACATTAACTTTAGTGGTTTATTTCTACTTGAATGTCCATCTCTAGATCCATTGTTCTCCGGGGGCATGTGGAAGCAAAATTCAACCTCCAGAGATGTAAATCTCGATAAGTCGGAACCTCGATGAGTCGAACAAATTCTTGCTTCCTCTGGCAGGTTCAACTGCATTTACTTTCGTTCTCTCTGTTTACGACCCTGTTTTGTGTGCAAGAAAGTAAATAGCAACTTCTAGTGACAACGCACAGCTATTTTTAATATATACATATTCGAACAATACATGCACTAGAACTAAATTTTTCAGATAAACATCGAAAAACGCGATGAAACATTGAAAGCAAGAGATGATGATGTCCATAAATATTCAAAACGTTCAAAAGGAACATTTTTCGTAACATACACATTAACAGTACCAAATATCTACTATGTTGTAATGACCTCTTCTTCACAAACATTGCAGACAATAGCGCGCTCTTGATTCTCGTTTTCAGGCCATTGAAAAGTTTGCATACCTCGAAACGGCTCTGGCAGATCTCTATGATTGACGTCAGCGAGAACAATGGTTAACAATGAGTTTTTTCTTCTCTCAAAAATATGATTGATAATGTACTGAAGCTCAGTACAAACACGGTTCACGTTGATATCATCCACTTCATGCAAATCAACGGAACCATTTTGCCACCTCTCACAGATCTTTAGGTACTCCTTCGATACTACCATCACAATCCGTGCTGATTCTGACAGTTGCCTTTGGCACCATCTTGCAAGGCCCAACTCGGCCACTTCAGTTTGACAGTATGAGTCCATGATCAAATTTACTTCATAAGCACGTCTTAATTTTGCAACTAGATTCAACAAACTGGAATGATATCTCCTTGAATCTGCATAGTAGGACACATAGACTCGTGTTTGGTTGATAATCACAAACGGCACCTCGTTGGACTTTCTTCTACGGTAAATGAAAAAACCTGCCAGAATTGACAGCACAACCACAACGGAGATAGAAATGCCAACAGCAACCTCCATGTGAACGTTACCGCCTGGCTTTTCTGTTGAAGTTGGTCTTTTAGTGGTGCTCTGTTCCAAGCACGGTACAAATCTCTGCATGCGCACTTCAAGCTTGGAATATGTTGGATAAGGTACGACAGCAACATTTAACACGTCTGTGCTGTCTACCTCTGGAATTGGGTAAGAATTCCTATCCTTTGTTAATTCTTTGCAACCGAGTCTTTTTGGATTCATAATTACGTTGTTCGGCGGAATTGAATAAACAAGTTGAAAATGTGTAAAGTCCTTATTCCGGTAATCTTCTGGCATACTCCAATGCACAATAAATTCTTTCTTCGAAAAATTTCCTGCCGGTTTGCAGGTAACTTGAAAAACATGTACACTTCCTGCGTAGGAACTAGGCTTAGCGTTGGGTGGAGGACGGCGGCAATTTGAATTCTGCTTGTACATTGCAAATGGGTCATCCGGAAGGCCTGGCAAATCTGGAATTATGGATGGCATCACCAAGTCTGTGGGAAGTGGATCTCCTTCTTTTAGAATTACATACGATGGAGTTGGCTTTATGTTGCGTCTTATTCTCTCGCTGTTATGTGAAGCAGCTGCACTCTTTTCTTGGCATATTTCAAACTTCTGCAATTCAATGTCATATTTCAAAGGCAGAGGTAGTGCAGTTACAGCAAGGAATATTTCCTTCTGACCACTAAATCCTTTTTCATTGTTAATCAAGAGCGAAGTTTTATCCTTCTCTACTTCAAAGCAATAAATTTCATCGGAACCACCACGCTGACTGGCTAATCGGTAGTCGACTTGGTAGCCGGTAGAGTTGGAAAGTCCGTTTGGCTGCTTCCAGTTAACCAATATTTCATTCATGCTTCCACATGTTATCATAATATGGTTCAAACTAACAGCTTTTTTCAAGTTAGCATCGACTTTTTTCTGCATATCATATGCACCACAATCTCCACGCTGCCTCAACCTTTCGTCTATAGTTTTGTACAACTCTTTAGGTAGATGTGGGATTCTCGGTGGCATTGGAATGGTCTCAGCAGGCTTATCATTAGGACCAAGAATAATGTACTTTTTTCTTGGAATGGCACTCAGAATAGCCTCTTTCTCGATTTGTCGAAAAATACACTGTCTCCAACAATCCTTCTCGT
>Ga0187728_1033893_pt1 | contig 8611 bp, 2 predicted proteins | sample 3_Tdevnscriptome_FD_200412 | JGI IMG/M metagenome (GOLD analysis project Ga0187728, IMG submission 200412) | Metatranscriptome of Jellyfish Cassiopea xamachana and symbiotic dinoflagellate Symbiodinium from Pennsylvania, USA - 3_T2E_ScyKB8... | ecosystem: Host-associated > Invertebrates > Cnidaria... | reverse complement strand
GTAATTTATACACTTGCTCTATGTACTTTTAAAATGATAATAAGCACTGCCGGAAGTAGGGTGATAAAAAGGGATAGGAATGAAGTGAGAAGGAAAACTCTTCTTGATATTGCAAAAGGAGAAGATGTTCACGACAGCAGAAATGAAGTTATTACCAGAAGAAGGACAGTGTCGGACGTCGATCCCGTGGCTGCAGGAAATATCAAAATGGATGATATAGGCGTTAAGAAGAAAAAAACAAATGACGAAAAGCCGAAACCTACAATTGTGCTGCGAGATTTTCCGCCTAGAGTACAAGAAGGCGTATGTACACTACTGGAAGAGGATTTTCAGACTGCTTGGATTAATATTGTTTCAGAAAGAGATGTAAACCAAATAACAGCAACCCAAAGACAAGCTTTAAGAAAATTTGAAGAAACCAATGAGATGCTTCGACACTTCAACCTTCTATCTGAATCTACATTTATTGGGCTGCAAAAGGAGTACCAGTCACATGTACTACTTCTTGGCAACTTGAAGAACGATTTGGAACAAATATTCCGAAGACTGAGGTCATTGAAAGAAAAAATCAAGGAAAAATATCCAGAAGCTGTCCAAGCCACTGTTAAAACTGTCAAGATGTTAAAGGAAAGACAGATGATGGAAATTGAATGTGAAATGCAAAAATATAATAGTACGGATGAGAGTAATGCATTGACAGACAAACCACCAGAATATGTGATCAATCCAGATACCCTTGATGATAAAAGGAGTAGTGTAAATTTTGATAATAGATCGTCAGCTGTTGAGTTGGAAGAAAACAAGGCACTTGTAGGAAATTTGGAAATCAATTTAATTCAAAGAGATTACCAGAAAGAAAATGAATCTAGTGAAATGGAATTTTTGGTAATGTCGATGAACAGTGATTTGCCCATTAACAGTAAAGCAGATGACTATGAGAAACAGGAAGAACTAATGTTTGCACATAAAGAAAATATGGGACTTGATGGTTTGAAAACAAATGTTACTTCAAAAGCAGAATTTCTGGAAGATAGTGAATTAACAGAAGATCTCAAAAACAACTTTCATGTTGTAGCACAGAAAATAAATGAACTAGAAATCAAATCTGAAGGTATTGAGGAGGGACAGTCAGTTGAAAATGACACAAAAAAAGATTGTTCTGCTGAAAGTAGTGACTTGTGTGATAATGGAACAGATATTCAACTTGCAACAAAAGAGAATGTTGACGAAAGTGAACTTGAAATAATAAATAATCTCAATGATGATTAGTAGCAGGAATAACTGTCCCTTATCAGAAAGAAAGGCCCAAGAAAAATTGCAGTACTTCATTCATAAAATAATTTCATGGTGTATTTTGAAAACTTGGGGTTTTGTCCATATGATTTAAAGTTGCATAATTTAATGTTGTCAACCTGGAAAACAATTTTCTTATAACTAAGTTATATACACTAAATAACTCTCTGTCAAATCATTAAGAAATAATGATATTTCTCTGTCAAATTTGAAACTGGTGTTTAGTGAATATGTAGCAGGTTGTGTAAAAGAGAAAAAGGTTTCACTTTCTGCCTCTATATGAAATAAATCAGAGACTAAAGCATATTACTAATCAATCCCCCTTTCCATTGAATAAAAAACTGCAATATACAGTAATTTAAATTGTTGATAATCCCTTAGAGGTTCAAGTCAAGCCCTTATCAAACTGATTAAATATTTCATCTAAAATATGTACAACAAATATCATTTGAATGTTACCAGTTTGGCCCCCTTTTAGGTTACATTGCATTTGTCAGGTAATGTTTAATCAAGTTTGATGTGAATCAAAAACAATTTTGTTATGGAATGTTATGCAAAATTTTTCATCAATTTAACCACTCCATCAAGCATTTTGCCTAACATTCAACTTGTTCCTATTGCATGATGTTGAAGATCATGAGGTTCTACAGATGTTTGATAAAATGTTATAAGTAGGTTGTCAAAGAAAAAAATTTCACCCAACATTTCTGAAAGGTGATTGTAGAGTTCATGATGGGAACCTATAATGCTAAGCAACAAGAGAACAATTAGAGTGGCACGATGTATTGAAAATTAAGACATTGACTCAATTCATTAATTAAGAACCATTAATCCTAGCTGTGTTATCCATGTGTCAAATTGTTTTATAGTTCATTGGTGTTTGTAGTTGTTCTTCGTAGTAATAAATGGTAGATCTCAAGTTTGTTAGTACATCAAAGTTCACTTCAAGAAGTAGCACCTATGTATTTGAGCTAACCAAACCTTTGATACATGGAACAGCCTTAGCTCATGTAAAAACACCAATTACATTATGAAGTCAAATGATCAGTTTGACCAGGGCTTGGCTCTGATAGAGCATGGGTGACACCAGGAACTTCCCAGCAGCATAGCTGCCTAAAGCAATGAAGGAATATGTGACTAAAGCATCCAGCCCTCCCCAGACGCTATCCATAGGAAGCAATTAGCTTTGTAGGTATAAGATGTAAAATATGATGAAGCATACAATGTTTACTATACTGCTTAAAAACTGATGAAAAATGTCATACAAAGTTTAATGTATATCAAAAAATTCCAAAATACCCATTCAAATTTGCTTTTTTATACAGTGGAATAGCCAATGTACAACCTTAAGTAACCAAAAAGTTATTGATTACCGCACCTTATGTTGTTCCACCTGAGGTATTGTATTTGGAAACACACAAGGATTTGGATACATCACAAGGATCATCTTTCCTTGTTATAGAGGAATGCCTTCCCTGCTGCCCCTCTTGGCTATTCCACACTATATACTCACATTTATAAATTAATGAAAAAATGCATTTAAAAAATATTCAATTACCAACTATAAATGGCAGAAATATATGTCTAAGGTGGATGCACATTTTGCAAGCATTGTTGGTCAATGTGTTGCTATGGTTTGGCATAGCATCAAAACATCTGAGATGCTTAGTTTATGTTGCTATGTTCAACTCAGGCCTCCTGCCAGCTGAAATATACATGTCATTTCCAGGTCTCAATCATAATAGCATCTGATATTGACAGAGCTATGTTCAAATTCATGTTGGAGAATATTTTTTTGCAAAAAACATGCAACTTGTTAGGTCAACACCAAGCAAACCATGTCAACATGTAGACCAAACAGTGGTTTGGATTTGTGCCTGGTTTATCATTAAGACAAAATACATTAACCAATAACAATATTTGAAAGTAGCCCTTGGAGAAAAGCATAAATATTGTGGACCAAATAGTTAGATTTTCAGGCATTTTCTATTTCAAAGTTGATGCTTATGCAAGGTAGCCATCATACTAAAAATGAGCACCTCTCTCTTTTGCAACTTTTGCCAGATATTCTTTTCTTTTTGGAGACATGTGCAAGTCACTGTCTACTTCAATCCATGATAAATTAAACTTACTCAGATTAAGATTCTTTGTGATGCTACCATCATCATCATGAAAGTTGACTACTTTTGTCTCAAGCCATGAATTATCTGTATTCCTTGAATCATCAAATTCTATAGAGACCTCAAATCCACCTGCCAACAGTGCATCAATTTTGCGATTTTCATTGCCTTCTTGCAAAGCAAATATCTGGGATATAACTTTTGGAACTTGCTCCAAAGACAAAATCATACCACCAGGAAATAAAATGTCATCCTTTTTCTGTTGAGCCAAAAATTCAAGAGAGAATTTTCCTCTTTCAAATTTTTCATTGGATGGCTTCCTCTTCCATCTTGTGATAACTGCCTCCATTGCATGGTTAGGGCCCCATCTGCCAAGTAAGCCACGTCCAGTTATCCCAGTCCGTCCAAATGGGTTTCTAGGTCTGTTGTTGATCACATCATACTGACAAAAGTGACTGATTCTGTTGACTTTCTTGTCATCTATTGCATTGAACTTCAATTCACTTGGATCTTCTCCATCAATCCAGGATGACAATTGTAGCATTTGTGATGTGTACTCCACTGGATTATAAGTAGGGTAATCAATAATCCAACCAACACAAGAATCTGGAACTGAGAATCGGATCACGCCAGAGGCAGGATATGGTGATTTCCGAGATTCTATTGGCAGTGTAAGTGGAAAGGCAGGGACGTCTTCAATAGCATTGAAACCATCAAGATTATCTGAAGGGGCATCAACTTCATCAATGTCTATCTCATTTTCGTCAACTTCACTCAAAGCAGGACTGTGAAATTCTCTAGAATTTCTCTCAGAAGTGCCATTCTTGGCATCCTCTTGCTCAAATGAAGATCGAGATGGGCAGCTAACCGTTCTTCTTCGAAGCAATACACCATCGTCATTGGTGGAATCATGTGTCATCTGTTCAGTTTGATGTGGCGGACCATCTACAGCATCTTCCCCGTCAAAATTTTTCTGGTTAGCAAATGCCTTCATTAGGTCTTCTCTTGATGGCTGGGGACTTCTCAAAGAAGATCTACGAAAGCCCCAGGCAGCTTCTTTCACCTTTGCATTCTTCTCATACACAGGCATGTGCATGTATGGGTTCTGGCTCAAGAATCTTCTCGGTGCTGGTCGACTGGCATACGATGGTTTGCCTACGTCACTGGTTCCCCTCCCCCTATATTCATTGAATGACTGGCCTCTCTCAGTCAATTGGTCAATGCTTACACCGGGAGGTACAACCGACTGAGTATCGCTATTGCTTCTTAGTGACAAAGCAGCAACTGCTTCTGTGACACTTTTTGTCAATTGTTCCACTTTATGTTGCAAATGAAATAATCTGGTATCAATACCCTCTTCTCGTTTCGCTGTGTCCTTCTTTGTTTCTTCAAGTTTCCAAGATACATTTTCGATTCTTTCGAGCATAAACCGCAATTTCGCATTTTTGGAAGAAGAAATATGGTCTTCCTCTTTTCTTAGAAGCTCTGCTAGGCAACCTTCTTCGTATTGCAATAATTCATCTAATTCAGATGTATTTGGGTGGAATTTTATTTTTTTGTCACTCTTTTGCTTGGCTTTCTTTTCGTGATCTCCGCAACACTTAAATCTCCTGCATTTCTCATAGAGATGTCTTACAATAGATATGATGTGGTTTATGATGACGAATGGTGGCACAAGTGGTGGTCTTCGAGCATATTCCAGAATAAGGTGATACCGTTGAAACTTCCAAATTTCGTTTGAATTTGCCTGAACTTTTGCAAATGTGTTGTTGAAAATTGCAATCAGAAGATTGAGCAAAAGAATGTTAGCAATAAGGAGGTAGAAAGCCATGAGAAGTGAAACGACTGGCTCACTGACATTGCTGTGCTTCTTTGTGCCAAAATACGTCGAATTGGCACTAAATAAAAGGTCCTTTTCAATAAACAGCTCTCCATAAACTTGAAAATATGGAACAAAAAATATTTCCGCCACTGAATTCCACTTAAAAGGAGTATTTGGCTCAAGAAGTGTTTGCCTTGCAACTCCGTACGCAAGGAGAAAGACAGCCATGATGAAAAGGAAATATGCCAAATCGATCGTCATTTTTCCAATGATGACTACGTATGGTCCTAAATTTTGATTCACTGAGAAAATGTCGAGAAGACGTATTATCCAGAGCATGATATCAAGTGCAAGGACCACTCGACCAGCAGTAAGTGTTGACTGGTTAAGACGGAGGATCAAACCAATGTAGAACAACATTATGGCAAGACCATCACACAAGTTCCACTTTGATCGAGACCACTCGTATACTTTCTTTCTGAATGATCCAGAATCAGATTTCAAAATCTGTCGGATTTCCTCTGTGGTTAATGAGATCACAAAAATTATGACAATTATCTCTTGAGCTGAAGGTGTTGTTTGAAACTTTCCCATGAGAACGTACGTGAATAAGACCAAAAACACCAAATAAGATAGAACATTCCCCCAGAACTTCGTAATTGGCGCTCTATAAAAGCCAAGAAATTTCTCCCACCATTTCAATGGAAATGTCTTAATTTCTGAAGATGCATTCGTTTCTACATCTCTTTGGCTTTCAGCCAAAATTGACATCTGCGATGAGGCATCAAAGGACCGACTGTATGCCATATTTACCTCCACCCGTGGGGTGCTGTGATGATTATGTTCTTCCTCCATTTCAACATCAGATGTCTCTTCTTCTTCTTCTTCTTCCATGCCATCAAGAATACCATAATTTTCAGTTTGAGGCATTTCTCGCAATTCCTTTCTTGTGCGATAACCAAGACACAAAAACAGAGGAGGCAGCAAGCAAAGAACCACTTTCAAAGATTTTTGAGTCTTGAACGTCATAATCCCACTCCATATGTCTGTCAACAACTCTTGATTACATGAGTGAGCCACAAACTGAATGTGATCCGAACTGACAGCCAAACCCAAATTGGTAGTTTGCCCCCAATTTTTCAATTCATACGTAAGAAGCTTGCTTGCACGTGACTCATCTGTGATGAAACACACGTCCAATAGCTGGACTGCAAGTCGTTGGAATTCTTCGCCATTCAATCTCAGAGCATCAACAATGTCATCTTTGAGTTGCCTTTTATCCCCATACTTTGCCATTTGAAGATACAACTTACAGGCAACCAGTGCTTTTGCCATAGCCTCTCCTCCGCGTTTCCAAAAGCATAGTGCCATCTTCTGCATATTGTTCAATACTGCCCATACAAACAATTCATTGAAAGGATATTGGAATGCCTCAGCTGTAATACTACGTTCACCAAGTGGTATCGTAGTACTAACTACGTGCTTCTCTTGTGATTGCGACAGAGAAAGGCCAGTTAACTGACGAAATACATCTCGAATATCAGCTATACGAATACTTCTAGAATCTCGCGAATCAGCACGCAACAAGTACTGCAATATGCTGCTCCTTTTCCATGCTCTAATATTATACAATGATTCCAGTCTATCAAGTGTGAGAAATTTCGCCATGTTTACACCATGCTCTAATAAGAGTTCAACAAACTCAGTTCTGCCTTTGTCTAATGCACTTTTCATGGCACTTTCTAATGATGAAAGTGGCCATTTATGATCTTCACTGAAGATTTGTGCTCTTGCTATGTCTGGTCGATTCCAAATCAATGCAAGTCTTAGTTGATCTTCTTGTGAAGTACTTTTACTTTTTAAAAGAGCTGTGAGAATGGCTTGGTCAAGATCTGCAGCTCCTTCTTCCATTTTGAAAATGGTTATCAGGTGTTTTTTCTCGACACATTTTAAGATGTTGCCATAGACTTTAAGACAACCAGAATAATCTAGTTCTGGATATGTCTGCTCAATTCTCTTGAAAAGAAGCTTGTGTTCTGCAACATCACCAATGTCATAAAGAGGTCCTTCACCATGAGAAATGTTATGTGCAAATGCCAAAAGGTCTGCTGCTCGTCCACTGTCTTTTATGATTACAACAGGAACTGCAGGATCCTGTGATATTGCTGCATGAACTGTTGCAACTGTATTAGGACCACCTTCTAACACTAACAAGATGGCTGGTACTTTGCCTCTATTTTTATCCACTTCCATGTTCATAATTTGCTTTTCAAGCTTTGCACGAAAGTCTATCTCAGCACCATAACGATTGACAGTTCCATTATCAACGAGAAAGAAATGTGTGTGATTGTTATCCAGGCATGCCCCCTCTGATGCAATACTATTGGTCATGTAATATTTCACAGTACTGTTTTGATTTACCAACAAATTCCTGTGCTCTATAATCCCCCATGTAGCAATGCCAATGCAATAAACCCTCTTTTGTGAATCCCATTGTGTGTTGTATTGCCCGTTTGATACCACTTGTAATGCTTCACCAACATGTTTCATTACACCTGTGTTTGTTCCACCAGTTATGACCCAAGCTCCAGTAGTCTGTGCTACTTTGTAAAGACCATTACTGAACAGCTGTTTTAACTTAGCTGGAAGCTTGAATGTCTTGGCACCTCCAGTGACAGAGACCAAGAAATTAGGAAACTCCAATCTCCATTCTTTAAGAAGCAGTTTTAATGCATCTTGTGGATCAGTGTCATTTGAAACACGAATATACTTAGCCCTTGTTTTCCGGTTAACACCATGAAACTCAACTTCCCCAAAAGCGTTAGTTTTCTTGGACGTAACATGTTCCTTCAAATTCCAAGTATCAATAGATAATTGTTTAGCTTCCTGTGAATGATCATCTTTTCTTCTCCCACAGCAGCAAAACCCTTCCTTCTTAACATTTTCGGAATAGCTGGTGCACGTCTTTTTCTTAAATGGGGTCACACTTGAGTAGGTTCTTGGCTTCCTTGCAGATAGTCCTTTTTTTACGTATAGACCTGGTCCATCAGGAGAATCCAGTGATTCGCCAAAACTAGCTGCAACACTGTTGTTCCTTGTTTCAACAATCGGCTTGCGTGTAGTCCCTTTAGCCGCACCGCTAGACGATGCTGCCATGTCTCGAACAAGACCAGTTATCAGACGACTACGGTAGCATATTTATAATGTTTCCTTCTACCACTTTCGATGTCAAATCGTGATTTATGATCGAGGCATACTGTACGTGGCTTGTGCTTGCTTTGGTTGTGCTACGCCCGCATTTGAACACCCCATTGTGCTTTTTTTTCTTAGAACATTCCTCGCAGCCTCGTTTACATAAAGTATGCGGAAGTGGAGC
>Ga0187728_1034444_pt1 | contig 8617 bp, 6 predicted proteins | sample 3_Tdevnscriptome_FD_200412 | JGI IMG/M metagenome (GOLD analysis project Ga0187728, IMG submission 200412) | Metatranscriptome of Jellyfish Cassiopea xamachana and symbiotic dinoflagellate Symbiodinium from Pennsylvania, USA - 3_T2E_ScyKB8... | ecosystem: Host-associated > Invertebrates > Cnidaria... | reverse complement strand
TTGAAATGAAATTTTAACTAATTTATTGTACTATAAAACGCTATGCACAGAAGTGATTTTAAGATATATTCCCTATATGAACCACTCTGCCTGAACTCCTTGCGTTTGATAAAAGGCGTGAATTAAATGTTTGATTTAAAATTTCATTTATTTATTAAATTTTATAAGAATTGAAAACTTTATAAGAGATTAATATAAGAGTTCACAAAAGAATTGCTAAAAAATATCATCATGTCCTCTGCTATCAGAGCATCAATTCGGCATTTACATAATAAATTCCTAATAATTATTATAATAAGTTCATAATAAGTTCTGAGGGATCGTCCTTTTATGGATGATCCCTCAGGTAACAGCTAATGGATCATCCCTAAAACACGTCCGCACATTTCAGGCAGTTTTCGACCCCCTTCATCCCCTTCTCCATGCCTGTCCGCTTTTTGCTAACGTACTTCCCCATGTATATGCAGAAACAAACTTGATACACAAGTTATGAGCTGCAAAATATGAGAGAATAACAGCTTTTTTAAATAGATATGCATAGTGTTCTTATTTTTTGTTTGCTTCTTTATTTTCCAATCTCCAACGAAGGGGGATGATGAGAAAATTACAATTGAATGCTCTCTCCTATCGATAAGAAGCTGCAATGGAAGAATTTCCACTTCCAGCGAAACCTCATTTCTCCCCTTATTCATTTTTGTCTACGTTGTTGCCAACGCCCTCTCCCTCTCCAAAGGTGCGGATACCCTCTATGGACGTCCTCAAACTCCTACATGATGCCTACGTTTTATCTTTGCTTTTTTGTAAAATCATTACCTTACTACCATTGAGCGTAACGATTTTGAATGGAAGAATGGAGGAATTAGAACGTTCTTCACTTGAGAGTGATTGTGGATCAATGGCAGTAGTCGTGGAAGTGGAAGATTGAAGAGAACAGATTTGAGACGAGAGAGGGTTGGTACTTGATGAGCTGCTAAAGATGGGTATAGTCGCTTTGGTATTCTGGAAAATGAGCTGATTCTGTGTACTATTACGTACACCCTGGGAAGAGGAAGATGGAGTAGTTGTGTTGGAAGTCACCTGCGGAGTTGATGGAGCTAGCTTAGAAGAGACCGGAGTCACAGACGTACATCGTGAAGTGTCTATTTTCAATGAAGGCTTAAGTGCAGAAGGTTCATTAACGACGACTCTTTGTGGTGGAGGCACACAGGTTGTTGATATTTGTGGGGAAAGCTCACTGGCATTTGACAATGGTGGACTAGAGAAGGCAAGGGAAGGAGAAGGTACACGTGTTGCACCTTCATCGGAAGACGTAGTTGCTTGCATTGGAAGTGTGGCATCTTTCGGTAAAGCCTCTGAAGATTCTGCACGTGGATGCACTGACAATTCTTTTTCTTCCCGTAAACCATCTAAAATTGTCCGCATTGTGTTGAATACTTTTGATCCTATTGCTTTCTGAATGCGATGTCCTGTTCCACGAGTTGCATAGCCATGTGTGAAGACTTTAGTCCTCCCATTTGGCAATGTGTTTTCATGGATGAGAAACACCAAACCTGTCCAACCATCTTTTGTAGAAAGCTGATCTATCTGTGTCATGATACAATGAAATAAGCCTAATATTTTAATTGTACATGTATTGCACGTTCAAAAATCTTCTCCTTTATGTAGGAATCTCTCATTGTCCGAGCATGATCTTCAATACTGGTCCAATTCTTCTCTTTTTTAGAGAACTCACTCCCACACCTTTGGCATTTCTTAACTCTCAGCCCATTGGGTGATTCACAGTTTTGACAAACTTTTGTATAGCCCTGCTGAAAAAAGAGTAATGAGTTATGACGGAAAGGCTTGCTAAAACATATATAAATGTAAATATACAAAGATTATATCTGTGTGTATGTATGTAAAAATAGAGTTCTGAGGGTGTTCGTCCAGAGCAACTTTTCATAACTATACTCTCTAAGCCAACAGAAGATGCTCCTTTCCAGAGCATGATGAAAATTATGCACAAATGGAATGAGTTGTTCAACCAAGTGCATTTTCAAAACATTTATTTCCAAGAGTTCTGCATGTTTGAGCAGTATTCTCCAGCTGTATTTTTAGGAGATATATTGTATTCCAGGAGTCCCCAGGAGTAGTGACAACCCTGTGAAGGTACAATCGGAAGAGGTACTAACAACAATGTTGGACAACAAAAGATTTATGCTACATTACCTAAAGTCAACCAAAATTACAGAACATAAATTTTTTAATTTTTCCTTTAATAACTATAGGCTATGTACATACCTTTGGAGTTCCTACATGTAGTGCAAAAGCTAAAAGATTTTCATAATGAAATAATTAACTTTCAAAGCAACTTCCAGCAATAAAATACACCATAGAATATGTAATAAACAGAATATAAATGAAGAAAGGTTGCAATTTCTCATACCTTATAACATTACATAATGAGCGGTGATACATGTATTTGCACAAAGTCTGCTATAATCCTTCTAACTTAAGAGATAGGTAGGAGCCTATAGTAAGTTTTTGATGCATGAGTTCATATTTGCATTTGCTCAGATAAGAAGTCAGTCTCTGGCAAATGATCAGAGTATTTATTTAGGACATTTCAGACACAGTAACAACAACCACAGTTGTGGATGAACTCCATCAAGTTAAAGACAGGGAATGGAAATAATTAACATGTCCACACCGTCTATAAGTGAAAGGAAATGGATTACAGTCAAATGCTATCTATCATACCATCCATGCACACACACCATATGTTCTTGCATGGATAGGCAAGTTGAAAGCCACTTGCTGCCAATTAAAAGCAACTATCTGGAGAAGTCACATTTCTAACACAAGTTCATATTTAATGGCACTTAAGAAACTTTTGGAATTCAATTTTTCACTGAAGGAACCTATGCTATTCTTTCAACACCAATCCATCCTGCATAGACAGGCTTGCCATACACTATACCTTTTCACAATGCTCATTTGCAATTAAGCCCTTGCCCCCCTACTCCCACAGCAAAAAGGCCAGGAGAGGAGCTTTGCCGCCTCTCCAGCATTTCTGGCGAATGGCAAAGTGGATTCCAATACAAATTGTGCTGGACAAGTCACATGCATACAGCTATGCTATGAATATTTGCCATCATTGTCTTCTATAAGGTAGCATATAGTAATACTCACTCTTCGGGTGTGAAGCCATTTCCTATAATGATTATACAGTTCTACCTAGCAAATCAAGGTAAACTCAGAATTTTAACAGCCAAGAACTTTTACCCACTGCTTTTACCGCTATGGTTTCTCACCCCACATTGCTATGCTGCTTCGTAGCTAATTTTCAGTATAATTCAGAGCCCCGCAGTAACGTCCACAGAAAGCGGCATAGTCATGTTATCTGCAAGATTTGCATACCATGACTATGCCGTATTGTGGAATGAGGATAAGTTGAAAAAAGTGGCCAAATTGGTCAAAAATAGGCCAAACTAAAATAACGTCATGAAGCATCGCTATGCGCATGCGTAGATATACATTAGGAAAACACATCATGAACCTCGAGAGCTGAAAGCAACTGAACAATTATAAAAGATAAACAAGAACAAATTTAAAGTTAATAACAAACAAAGCATGAAGCAAAAATAATAAAGTTTCACACAAGCTATTCATCTTGCATCATCACATCATCATCATCATCTTCATTTATTCCTTCTGTTGCATACATGGACGAATTGAACAGCTCTGACATCCTTGGAATGACACGAAAGTCTTTGCAACATTTATTTTCGAAATGCAAATTCGATTTGATGCGCACGATTGCCTCAAGCATGATAGGAGACATCTTGTTCCTTGGATTTGGTTTGACTGCAGTAACATAAGAAACTATTTTTTCGACAACAGCATTGCTGGTTGGTGTTGTGAGGCAGGACAGTGCATAGCTTGCGAGTCCTTTAAATGGCCTCTCGCCCAGGGCATTTTTGTATAAGAATACTGCAGCCCAAAAATTTGAGGAATCTTGTGGTATTCCTTCCTTCATCTCTTTGGCCCAGTCAATAAATTTTATCTTTCGATACTGTTCATCAATAGTTGACAGAACATCGCCTTTAATAAGGTGCTGCATTGGCAACTTTGCCAATGGCATACATTCCACTTCACTGAGTACACTCGAGGGGCTAAGATATGCAATGGATTGAAAAATCGCATTGGAATCTGGTAAGCGCTTAAGAATAATGAAACCGTACCAAAATGTAATTTCTACGTCAATGGTTTTAGCATTTCAAAGCATGTCTAGACATGTTCTATATATTTCGCAGGTATTCCTGGCGATACCCGTTGTATTTACTCTGCTCTGCATTTTTCTACATTTGTCAAGGCAGGCGATATATACCAATCTTGTACCAAGGGGCGAAGGAAAACGAAAGGATATGGTTAACTCAGCAGGTAAACGAATGCAATAAATCACATTTTTGTTCTCTGTGGCAGCCAAATAAAATTTAAAACATTTTAACTTTCAAGAACGTAAATTTACATGACTACCCAGATGTGATTCCATCATGTTCCGTTCTTGGAACTACTTCGAAATGTTCAGGTAGGCCACTTCTCGGAAATTTCACTGGCTCAAAGTTTCATGATGTTGGTAGCCATATTGTCTTATTGAAGAAGAACAAGCGAACACCGCATACAGTTTGAGAAAGGTAATAAAGATATTGTCTAACAATGAAGAGAAAAATGATGGACATAGTACTTGTTACACCTAATTGCTATGATTCACTATATAAAATCTGGCGTATGAGCCATAATGCTATCCTTAAAAAGCATATTTCAGCTTTTATCAATCTAATCATAAAAAATGTTAACATTTCAGGATTTAAGGGAAGCAATGAGATCAAGGAGATGGCAAAAACCGATTCCCCATTGTCGAAGAAGAAGCTTCTGGAACGAAAAAATGCATTTTATGAAAAACTACTTAGGAGAAACTTCTCTACAACGAGGTCTGCGGACCAAGCACCTTCAGCTAGGTATGGAGCTACTAAGACATATGTAAAACACAGAACTACAACATCGACAGAAAATGGGCATAAGACAACTTCAAAGCCAACTTATCACAATATGTTACTGTCCAAGGCAACAATAACATCAAAGCCTGGAAAATACACCACTATAAGAAGAGTATACGATACTGGTTGGAATCCTATGAACGGAGAGAGAGGAACTAAATCTAGTTTGCAAAATAAGACTACAATATCTTATCAAAACAAGTGGCACCAAGTCATCGATATAAGAGAAACGAAAGCTTCGGAAATAATATGCTGGAATTTAGTGTCGTAGAAAAGATGGTAGCTAAATTTAACAGACAAGTGGTATTGGACACAAAGTGTAACTCCTCAGGTAACTCTTCGGGTAATGGAAATTCCTGGAATAATTGGCACTCCAGCGAAGGAGAATACGCGTGCAAGCCATACTTTCAAGTGTTCGATGTTTGTCGTACGTCACAACCTTACTACCCAATAGCAAATACAAAATGCAAAGGGCTTTGCCAGGAAACAAGCAAGGATCGCATCTGCAATATTCGCCATGATTATCAAAGCGGAAATGTGCAAGTTATAAGGATCAACTGTACGATGGACGTATGCAATCAACGACCGGTGACTGTCGCATCTATAGACCTTGAGTATGGCATTGTGAAAAAGCACAAGCATTATTACGATACTAGAAGCCTGGAACGGGGAGTTCAAAAGGCTGTTTCAAAGAGTGTAAAGCACGGGTATAGATTTGTTTTTCTCAGTTGTACTCAAGCTATAAACAAGCCAAATGCAGGAAAAGTAGAACAAATGTTAGTTTTACCGCCGTTGCTAAAAACCATTCACAACGAGAATGGAATTAACAAAAAAGAGAACGGTGCAGAAAGTGATAAATCTGCTATTTTCCCCCCGAATATTAATGTTATTGTACTCGATTCCATATCAAGGGCACATTTCCAACGAGTACTGCCAGATACAACAAATGCACTAAAGGAGATTAACAGTAATTTGAGCAACAAGGCAAGTGTCCTTGATTTCAAATTGTTCCAAAGCCTAGCTCCATTTACTTTTGTGAATGTCAAGTCGTTTCTTACTGGAAAACAGGGGTATACCAGTATCAAAGATCGGGATATTGGTTTTGGTGAATTACACGAGAAGCTCAAGAAAGCAGGATATGAGGTCACAGCCCAAGAGGATACATGTTGGTACGACAAGTGGGGATCAATTTTGACAAGCAACAGAAAAAGAGACACCAAGATAAAAAACTTACATGAGAAGAAGGCAGAATGGAGGAAATTCAATCAGATAACTAACGGTTACAAAATAAGCAATATCGGGTTATCACATGTTTCGTGTTATATACTTAAGAAATATGGCAAAACTAACATGTTCAATGAAGGGCCTAGTTTCTGCTATGATGGAAAGCCACTGAGTGCTCATCTTCTCGAGTACGCCACTGCGTTGCATTCGCTACAAGACAGCCGCTACGAAGTCGCAATTTTCTTATACGACTGGTAAGCGTGCATGCGTAGTAGATAAGCATTTAAGAGACATGGTAACAAACCTAGCTAAATTGAATAATACAGTGACGATTCTATGGTCTGATCATGGTGCAAAAACTACTCAGTATGCTATTGACACAATGGCAGGAAAATTTGAAACATACGATGCATTTTTGTTGGTACTGTTTCCAAATGCAGTATTGAAAATACTCGGAGAAAAACTGAAGACAGTTATTCTAAAGAATCAGAAGGCAGTTGTGTCACCTGTAGATCTACATGCAACGGTTCTAGCTCTGTCTAACTGGAAAGTCCTACTAGAAGGCAACCACACAGACCAATTAGGCCTTTTCTCGGACAAAACATGGCGGAGAGGATGCGAAAGCCTTTCTGTTCGAGACTATTCACTCTGTAAATGTGTGCAATACTATCGATTTTTAGACTTAAATGACAGGAAAGCTTTTTTTGACATTCTATGGATGGCAGAGTATGTTATAGGTACACTGAACGACAGGTTGAACATGCAACTGCAGCAGAAAAACGACGTGGTCTTCAGTAGAAACTGCCAATGGCTCAAAGGAGTGAGTTTTAGAGATGTGATCTATGACAAAAAGTTACACCGGTATATATTTGATGTACTTGTTCACAATAGTAATACTCAAGTTTTCAATGTTCAAGTACAGCAACAACATGGGCGTCTATCACTTTTCCATTGGCAACGAACCAGTGTTTATCGAGATTTTGATACCTATAAAGATAGCGGAGTTTCTTTAGAGCTATGCATTTGCAACAGGAGGAAGAAACAGAAAACGCATGCGGAATCCTACGATATTCAGGAAGCTGTTCGTTCAAATATATTCGGCGCCAAAAGTGTTGCAAATACGGTGTTTAAAGAAGACCCATGTTTGGCGTTGATCGAAAGAAATCACGAGAATGAGGTCTTTGCATTCTCCATTGTAAACTACTGTGAAGTAAGGCACAGAAGACTACACATAGCAAGAAATGGGAGTAGTGACGTATGGAGAGTATCAAATACCCTCCCAATGAATATCACTGTTGTTGCCTATAGCATCACATTCGCTATCAGCGCAAGAAGTATCGATCAAGGTGCAAGGAGATTCAAGCTAATACTCACCAAGATAAATTAGAGCCTTAGAATTGGAAATTGATAAGCATCCTTACCAGCATCGAAAGGTATATTTTGAATTAAACTACTCCGGCTGCATTCTTACTTTTGCCGAAATACACTATCAAAAAACCTTTGTCTTGGCTTAGGACCATATTAGGATAACTTCTGTCAGGACAATGGCTTTTTCTTAAGGGCACATTAAATGCTGTATACAGATGGTATCATGCACCTTGGCAAACCAAACGGATTAATTATGTTTGGGTGTTCGGTAAATATGACTTTTTACTCTGATAACAAATCTCCGAGCACCAAATCTGCGACACAGAGGTCCTTCCGAGTATCGATGAGCGGTTAGTGTGGTTTCTTCTTCAAAATGCAAGAACTATTCCTTGCTAACGTGCGAAACATCAAACCTATCCTGCAGCTGGAATGCTGGCAAATAATGTACATAATTATTCTAGGTCCATTCCTACTAATTCCATAAGCATTTGATGCTCGCGTTCTTAAAATATGTTCAGAGAAGTGTATGAAGAAGAAAATATAATTAAATTATCATATGTATAAGCTCATTGTGATAAGTATAAATGCATTAAAATACAAATATGTGAGGAAAAATATCACTTAAATAAAAGATAAAACGCAACATAAAACTGAACGCACAGCTGATTTTGTGCGAAGCTGATGACGTGAAACAGCTACAAATAACCCAATATAGAAAATATTTCCCAATAATTTAAAATCAAATATGTGTACAATTCTAGAATTACCCTACTGATGTGCATGCTTGCATTAAAACATTCAGTGGAATGCATTTCTTTTTTTCTAATTTTTGAGACAATGAGATAAGCTTCACTAGCAACTTCACTCTTCTTCTTCTTCTTCGGCGGCTTTCTTGAACTTAGTTGCCATGGCTGCTTTTGATTTTGATTTATAGCGAGTCTCTGAGGTAGTTTCACTGCTCCGTTGCTGCCCATGCATTTGGACCA
>Ga0187728_1069844_pt1 | contig 9625 bp, 7 predicted proteins | sample 3_Tdevnscriptome_FD_200412 | JGI IMG/M metagenome (GOLD analysis project Ga0187728, IMG submission 200412) | Metatranscriptome of Jellyfish Cassiopea xamachana and symbiotic dinoflagellate Symbiodinium from Pennsylvania, USA - 3_T2E_ScyKB8... | ecosystem: Host-associated > Invertebrates > Cnidaria... | reverse complement strand
GTAAAAGAACCAAGAGTTATATGCAATGTGTACCAGAGGTTTGAAGACACAGTTAGCGAAGGTGGTTCGCAGTCAGTGAAAGATTACCATACACAAAGCAGCTCTAACAGCAGTCAGAATTCAGTATGTAGTAAGGTTTGCGTTATCCCTCATAAATACATGTTTTTGAACTTCAGTTCAACAAAACACCACAGTAAACAGCACTTTCATGAAGTTTTGATATTAGGCTAAAGTCGTGAACCAGTAGGATAGTTGCTACATCGCGTTTCTTATGCCTTGAACACTGAAGGCTGGAATGCTTATTAGTTTTCCCATCCACCATCCTCCTTACAGCAACCTGGAATTCAGGTGGAAGTACCAGGAGACTCCCTTGTTGCTTTCAAATAAATTTTACGTTGGTACTTTATCTGCAAAAGTGCAGCTTGATCATAAGAGTGAGTAGGAGAGGGATGACAAAAAGCTTTACAAGTAGAAAAGCCCAGAGAGATCTGTTGACTCGTATATTAGAGATACCATTGGTAGTCATATCCAAGGAAGCCTGGTCACAGGTTGCAATGGATGCCATAGCCCCCTGCCCTCCGCCAATGGAGGCGAGGGGGGATTTGACCTTTTGAGTGAAGTAACTTCATGGGGTGCCAAAAGCACTGAGGCTTAAGGCAGCATGGGACCCACTTGAAAATTTTTTCTCGTCCTATAATGCAATAGAAAATGTTTTCAAACAAAGAATATCATAGGCATATCAATATTTGGTCAAAAATCCAAGGTTATTTTTTACTCAATCGCATATTCATTTATTCTGGTCACTGTTTCACCTTCTTCTAAAGCTTTTCCAACCAGGCCCTACATTGTAATTGCTATTGGTAGTAGCCAGTAATGGAAGGGCATTCGTATTTGAATTTTGTTAAGCAGAAGACACGAATCAGCGTGAAAGACTGAATTATACCTTTACCACGGTTATGCAGTGAGCATTTAGTTTTCAAAGCGACTTTTCGAAAGTTAACTATTACGGAGTTAAACTAGAGAGAAAGAAAGCTTAAATGTGGCCTTTTAAGTCTGTTGCTTTAAGTTTCAACTACTAGAATGCAAGTGCATGAGCAGTTGGAAGAGTCGGCAAAGTTCAACTTGACTTACAGAAGACGTTTGAATAGGCTATCGCAAATGTACAAGAAGAGGGTACTTACCTACATTCTGCTAATAACTAGCCTTTCTGCAATTCGTACCATTATCAAGACAAAGCAGACCTATATGGCAGATATTTGAATGATTACAGTTTATCTAACCGTAGAGTTAGGTATCAAATTTTGTCGCTTGTTAAGTCTGTTTCCAAGATTGATAGAAAAAGTTCCCTTATTTCTTTGCTCCAGATTGGAAAACAACCTAGTGTACTTATGAATACAACCCAGAGTTCAATATTGGGTAGATTTTGCTAAAGAAGTTAATGAACTTCTTCTTAGGAAATATGCTATAGAAGCCTAAATAGGGAAGATAGATTATTGGTAGTTTTAGAACTACTAGACTTAGCATTAGCGACATATTTTTCTAAACGCCCAGATTTTAAGCAAGATATAAGATGCAAGGGAGAAGGACTTATGGGAAGAAACATTTCATATTACAAGTTTTGCCTACACGCGATCAATACGATGAATGAGTGTAAAAGCACGACAAATAGAACAGCAGTAAGATTGCTTTTGTATTGAATAGATTATAGACTTTCACAGTTGGTATACCTGCAGTAAAGGTTTTGTTGCACTATAAATTAGCGGAAAATCCACCGTCAGAATGGGTAACTAGATATATAAGAGCAGCAGAGAGTTTTCATCCTTTGTTGCGTTTATTCATGTGTATATTTAATATTCATGTATATTCATGGTTCATGTGTATATTTAAGATTGGGATGTTGTTGATTTGGGCGATGAAGAAACATTAAACCGGTGTATTATTTTCAAAGATGCAAAAATCTGAAGTAAAGTAAAGGCTCAAAATCAAGATTCCAATTGAAAAGAAATTTTTATTCAAGGAAGTACATAGAAATATTGCCAAAGTAGTACCCTAGTGGAAAATTGTAGCCGCAGCATATCAGATTTTGTCCTCATGGTTTCCTTTCCTCTACATTTTAAGCAATGAAGACCCTGTAATATCGAAATTTCTCTCAGATTTTTTCTACTCTATGTATTGTCATCTCTCTGATACTCAACTTCGGAAACTCTTTGCATGAGTGCTACTTTGACTTGCAATGCAATTAGCTTTTGTTCTTTACCATCCACATTTACTATATGAGATTGGTTTTTTGTGGCTCAGTTTGATTTTTGTTTTCTCTAAAATTCGCTTGTGGTTCAACTTCATGAGCTCTATGTTAATATTCTATATCTAATATTCATGGATAGATGAATATTAAAATATTGGTGGTTAGGTTTATGGTTAGGATATTAGATAGATGGGCTCTCCAAGAAGGGGCAGATTTAGAGCTGGTTTTGGGGGGAGGGTTGCCGCGGCCCTGTTTTATTGTCTTTTTCATGTGTGAAGTTTCTTAATGTGCTAGCATAGGTTAAGTTCTGCAATCCTTCACAAAATACATTAAAGCCAATGCTTAAGGACTTAGTACTCTTTGTTTTTAATGCCTCCTCCCCTGCAAAGGAATTTTTTGTCCAAACGAGCTGACTGCTGCATTGCATTTACTTTTCTTGACATCTTGAAGTATTCGGTTTACAACAGTAGAGTCAGTATGAAAGAAGGAGTTACTCCAAATGAAACGTACGTGGTAGAGATGGCTGGTCATCATATATGCATAGGAGGGGTGATTAGGGCTTCATCATTACTAGAAAACATTATCTTTCGGAAGTTGACCTTATACCATAATGTTCTGATTTTGTGTTTCGACAAAAAACAACACACAGTTGGTAGCACATATGCCGTCACGTACATGGTGAGGTTATTGTGTGGACTTCGAACACAAAGTTGTATGAATTCGCATTTTTCTACACTGCTTTCTTCAGTACCAAACTTCTTCGTTGTAAGAGTTTCTCTTGACAGTGTTGGTAGGGCCAAAGAGTCCTTGAGCCTCTGCGAAATATATTACTGCTGACTGTCACAATCAAAACTCGTTCGTGCGACAGCTATTTTGCTTCCATCACTTGCCAATGAAATGTGGCCACTGCAAATGGGTAGGTTTAGAGCAATTTCTATGAAGTTTACGATGTGTTGGTTGGTTTCTATTGTTATTGTTTGTCCCAAATTACGAAAATTTTTTGTTTACCCTTTTCTTCAATCTTTTCTGCTTGTTTTCCCTTGATGTTTTCAAAGACTGCCACTCCGTCGTCTCAGTAGAAGTCAACGTTGTTTTCGCCGTGCTTTTCTGCAAGATTATTCAAGGTGCATGTACCTACTAATTCACGCACTTCTGCACCATCATAACGTTCTCATGGTGATATCCAATGTTCCTTGCTACCCATTCTCACCCAAGGCATTTTTTGTTAAACAACTACGACTGTCTGGAGAGCATTATGGTTTTATCTTCATGCTCAGACACACTTGTAAATTAGTTTGCCAAGCTAATAGCGTTTTGTAATAGGTTCTCTGTGATTGAGAAGTAGAAGTCTGCAATGCTTAAAATTATGAAGGTGTAATGGGCTTTGTTTTCAACTGCGCAACCGATCTACGCATATTGAGAAGGAATCACCGTCACAACTCATACTCGAAGCAGCCATTCAGTGCGTATTTCTCATCAAATCTCGTACTGAACAGAACGAGTTTGGAATTGATAATATTGGCAAAAATAAATGTGCAATTCATAAGCAATTGCCTCGATAGAAAGCAGATATTCAAAAGCAACCTCTTGTTTTGAAGAGGAACACAATGTAAAGCCTTACTTAAGAGCTGTTGTCGTGGAACCACTCGGTCATAATAAACTTCTGGAAAGGGCCTAGCCATGGAAGGGGACTATGTGAAAAGACTTTCACAGTACGTATATTCCAAAGTTGAACAAGGAACTTAAGTTATTAAAAAACTTCAAGAATAATCCAACAACATCCTCACGACTCGGAATGTCATTTTTGTTCAAGCGAATTTCAGACAGCGATTCATCTTCATTCACAGTAGCAAAAGTTCAATAAAAGAGGGCACAGGCTTTCGAGGGATATAGTAATAGCTTCGTGTTTATCTTCAGAGTACGATAGGGTCCTATATTATCCTACAAGTGACTAAACCCTTCGAGTATAAACGCAGATCTATTGATTTCGATAAATCCCGGGGTCGTTTTGAAGGCGGAGATATCTAAACACATGAATTTGCAGTACGAGTACGAGTTTGAGTGTTGAGCTACGCGGGGGGTGAACTCATACTCGTACTGGATCTGAAAGCTCCCTATTTCCATACTGTCTTAAGCTTTCAGGTTGCTGGCTATTTCCTTTGCTTCATATTGATTTTATTGCATTTTGTCTTTGTTTGCGACCTTGTAAATTTTCATAATATTGTCTCTAACTAACTTTTCGTATTCTTCTTTACTATCTCATACAGGTTTCTTGTTTTGTCAGCAGGAATAGCCATTTTTTTCTAATCTTAAATTTCTTAATGTCAACTTTCAATGTTTGTTGAAAGTTACCATCTGATTTCTTGAATTGGATATTTTCTATTATCGTCAATTGGTTGTCTTCAAAAGGTTTCATCTCATCAATTTGAGGCGGGTATTTTCTAGAATTGAATCCAAGCATCTCTTTCCTAAGTAAACTTTGAGTCATAGTGCAATATTGATATTCTTTAAATACCGATTTGTAATCATGTAAGGAGTTTAAATAGAACACTCAGTTGTCTGATGGTCGATGTATGACGTGAAACTTTGAGCAACAACAGAACTTGTTTTCAAACATCATTTAATTTAATATACTCCAATATGTACGCTCATGCACCTCACTTTGAAGGTAATGTAAAATTGGCTATCTGCAACTCTAAAAATATGACATGATTATAAAATAACAAGAAAATTAAGATATAGTAGAGAAAAAGGCAAGTGTAAGTAGGAAGTAGATGAAAAGTCTAAAAAATCAGGATTTATCCACAGTTTGTTGTGGTGAGAAAAGTGTAATAGCTACATTTGAATAGCAATGTTCATGGCTTTCCTAATGACATGTTCTCGGGCAGTTTTTAGCTAATGTAAAGTCGTCAAACATAAAGAATAGTGATTCAGACTATTTTCCCATGATACCAAGTGCACTCATTGAAAGGCAAATGCATTTGACGTCACAATAAGCATGACTTAGATCCAGAAGATAGCTATATTTTAAAGCTATGCAATCACTCTTGATTTCGTATGTTAGCCTCGAATTCTAGGTTCAGTTCCAAGATGTAAAGAGTAGATTTTTAGAAATTAAGATAACGTTTGGCCTGATGGACTCACCAATGATGATGCTAGGCAATAAAAAGGAAGGGAGATCGGCATATAAGAAGCAGTCTGAAAATTAGGAAAATATTTTCGTAAGAAAGAGGACTGAGCTGTGGCACCAAGTATATCGGCCATCTTCAAGATAGGACTTATAGCTGGAGAAGATATGCTGGAGAGATTCAGATTGGAGGCAGAATTAGCATGCAAACGGTTGAGAAATGGACCATTTACAAAGATTTACACAGCTTTCTTTTTCTTTCTGAATGGCAGTCAGGACTTGCTTTGTGTTCTTGTCTTGGTCATATTGGATGTTTGTGCGTGCCCATAATGAATTGACTAATGCTAGTTCGTGCCCATAATGAATTGATTTCAGAGTTAGACAATGAATTAAGGGGACTTTGGTAAGATGAAGTACTGAGAGCGGCGCTGAAAGAAGGCTCAAACCATCAACGAATGTAGTTAGCAACAATGTTGTGTATGCTTTCCAATACCCATCTCTTGCCAAGATTAGCTATGGAGCATTCCATAAGGTCCGGACGGGACACTCTATACAATGGCCCTATGGTAAAATGCTAGGATATTTTGAAAAGAAAAAGAACTTTGATATAGCAATAGCTTATTTTTAGATGACAAGGAATTCCATCAATCTGTGTCATCAAGTTACGGACAAGATCTAAGACTTCCGAAAGATGATTATGATTATGCATAGAGAAGTTAAAATATTGACCAATGTGTTTAAACAAGTTGCCAATCTTAACAGTTGGAAATAAGTCATAGTTCAAAAGTTGAGCATATGTCAACTCTGATTATCATGTTTGCCCACGTGCACCATCGCACAAAGTTATGCAAAAAATTTTGATTCTCATTTTCAAGACCTGTGATGACCACTGCATCATCAGCAAAGTGAAACCAATGGACAAGGGAAAGCGAGCCTAAAGTAATCCAAATTGATTAAACTTTTTATGAGAGATGTAGGGAATAAACGTATTAACACAGAAGTTACTGTTCGCTGGCTTAGGCAATCCTCCTGGAGAACACCGTGTGCCACTGTAGTGAGGGGGGTTTGGAAAGAATGAGTAACAATAGACATTTGGAAATATGAGTAAAGATTGTGGAATGTTGCTGGATTTGATCAGGAGCGTGATGATATCTCAAGACCTCAGAATGAGGTTGTGGTGATCTTGATCAAAGGCATTTCAAATCCGGTAGGGTGATTACAATAGATATTTGTTTGATTCTAGTGGTGTTGATAATTTTAGCCATTTGGGCAGTGTGCTCAAAGGTACCAGATAATTTATGTAGGAATCCTTTTTGAATTTTATGTTCAATGAAGCCGTTTGTAATCAAGAAAGTGTATATTGACTCGCCCAGGCGTGAAATAAATATCTTCTTTTGGGACACTTCCAAGTGTAATTGGTCTAAAGTTGGATGGTTGAGTTACATCGCTTTTTTGTATGAGATCATTGTACGATTTTCCACCTTAGGTTCGAGTCAGGCCAGAGGGTCTAGACATACCCATCTGGGTGGCGGAATAGAATCACCCAAAAGGGTTCAAACTTATTCTGAAGAATCAAATTCGTACAAACTTCAGAGGACTGTATGAAATAAATGCGATAAACGAACAAAGTGAAATTATATAAAAGCGATGTTGGTTGAAGGTTTTTTTTATAGTTCTTCACATCAGATAAAGTAAAATTTAGGTATCACCTCGTGAGATCCAGTTCTCGGTCAGAGTTCAATTCTTCCTCATTCGATTCTACTCAAATTCTGATTCCATCAAGTTCAATTCTGGTTTCCACTCCAATTCTGACTTTCAATTTACACCATTCGCGACTAATGCTCGATCTTGCAAGTTCTCAGCTCTTGATTTGATTCAATTCACATATATTCACTTATTGTTTCTAGATTTACTTCTCTCGATATTGACTTACTTCTCTTCTCGTTTATCATAACTGAAAAACTTGCAATCATAACCCACAATAGGAATAAAAATAGATAATGAGGCCAAGGGCCTTTTCCCGTACATTCGTAATCTCACCAGACTGCCAAATGCGACAGAACAATTCAGCAATTTAAGACCGAAGATAAGGATATCATTTAAAAAGAATTATTGAGATTTTGTCAAGAGGACAAGAAGAACCAGCAGCCTTTATTCTTTGAATAACTTTAGAATCTGTTAATATAAAGGTGGAGAAAAATCATATGATAAAAAAGGTTGGCTGAGAGATGGAATCCACTCTGGTATTTTGAAAGACTTCTATAGATTTTTGGAAGCAAAGAATTTGTGGAAGAAGTGGGTACACATTAAAGGACTTTGGCAATGAGGTACTCTCTTTGAAGTATGTTTTTATGTAGCCCCAGAACTTTTTTTGTATTTGCTTATCATGATCGAATTCAAGGGCGGCGTGGCTATAACATAAGATCCGGGAGAAATACATTGAAAAGGGGCCCATTTCTTGGTGCAAGTGCAAGAATTTTTTGGGATGTAGCCAGTTTTGATGAATTACAAGGCGTAGAAATGTGACATTTCTTTCTAACAATACGTTAACTATATATTTGAATAACACAACATTTAGGTAAAGTCTGCACGTTCAAGATAATGCTTTCATTATGGAAACAAATCACATTTTAGAGATTTCAAATATTACAAATAAATTTTTAAATGATCTACCACAATATTTCATTGGTTATATTTATAAGTATACTATAGTCATGTAATGGTCTGAAAAAAGCATTCTGTATTCAAATCTCTGCAAAAGCTTCAATTCTTTAACTGCTATCACTTTGAAAATGGTCAAATAAACTTTGTTGGCAGAATCCAATTCAACAATCAAAAACGTAATATCTCAATTATACGATTATTTTCTATACTGGTTGCCTTAACCTGAAATATGACAAAAAACTGCCAAGCAGAAAATGATGCGATGGCTATAACGATAAACATGCAAGGAAAAAGGACATCGTTAGATGAACGTACAAGGCCAACAAGAGAAGTCTCTGCAATTCACTTGAAGTTAATGCAAGTCTATCGAGAATTTTTTTGAGAGGAATGCTATTTAAAATGTCACTTTCTATTCCCATCAGCATGAAGCATTCCAGGTTCTCTAGTGTAAGAGTAGTTCGTAGCCTGGTCTTTATGAGCTTCAGTTTTGAAAAAGAACGTTCACATTCTACCTGGGTGATGACAAACGTCAACTAGAAGTGATAGACTATATATATAATTCTGAGTATGCTGCACTGTTGAGACTGTGATTATATAGAACTTGATAGGCACACGTGAAGCAGGATCTGCATCTTCGATTTGTCCGCATTTCTGAGGTAGCCTCGTTCGCATCCTCATCCTCCTCAGAAATCGTTGTAGTTTCAAATTCTTTAGAAAGGGACCTGACGAGTCTTGGAAAGGCTTCCATAAAACTTTCCAGTTGCGACCGCAAGGCCTTTCTTCACTGTCTCCGAGAATTTCACTTATCTTTTCCAGCGCTTTTTCGGGAACTCCTTCTTTTCTAGGCTCAGGGAATCATCTTGGGTCAAAGCATGCAAAATATTCGTACAATTGCTTGGGCTTACGAAACCGTATCTTTAAATTTTCTACAATCCTGTCCATAACGACATTGAAAGTATTTACTTTGAATTCTTCCAGTTCCCCCGAAACTCTTTGATCGTGGCATTGCTCACCAGCACGTCATGGCGTTTTCCTAGCTCTTTTCTTTGGCAAGTAAGAAGCAACATCTAGATCTGTATCTTCAAGAGCTTCATTTACATCAGTACAAAATGCTTTTGCCTTCTCATGGACTTCTTCAAAGTCTCTGGATATTTCATTAATCTGATACGCCACTAACTCCTCCACACGTCATGCTTGTAACATGTCAAGACCTTTCGTTTGCAAGTAGAGGGAAAGTGTAGTTGTGATCTTATAAATACGCAGGAAAACAAACGAGATTAGGATTGTTTCGACTTTCAGAAATGAATCCATGAGCAAGCGTGCCTCATTTCTTGTTGACTGCTGGAATGATTTGTCCTCTGAAATGTCTTGAAAGGCACGTATCATTTCGGTGTACAATCCTGTGTTTGGGCTTTGGCTTTTAAAAGTACCAAATATCTTTTCAAAGGCAATGGATTTTGAAAGCCACCGAGTCTATCCAATTGAATCAAGCCTTCTAGCAGAGCTCCCTTATCCTGCCAACATTTTTTCCCACACGTTCATCCTCTTATGAGCTTGCTTGAAAAATCTTGACGCTGATTGGAGAACCC
>Ga0187728_1040415_pt1 | contig 10382 bp, 5 predicted proteins | sample 3_Tdevnscriptome_FD_200412 | JGI IMG/M metagenome (GOLD analysis project Ga0187728, IMG submission 200412) | Metatranscriptome of Jellyfish Cassiopea xamachana and symbiotic dinoflagellate Symbiodinium from Pennsylvania, USA - 3_T2E_ScyKB8... | ecosystem: Host-associated > Invertebrates >... | reverse complement strand
TTTCAGAGGAGGTTATCTTTCTGTGGATCCAGTTCAGGGATGTAAAGTTAAAGCTGAGCAAAAATGAGCAACCCTAGGTGTCTAATTCACGGATGGGGGTTAGAATAAATGGGGGGGCTGGAAGCAATAGATAAAATGTACTTAGCGGGGGCTAACGGAAATGCTGGACAAATAGGATGATAGCTCGGTGGAGCTCTCTAAAATCATAAATCAGGCGTCAACAGTTGTGAGATAGTGAAGCTAAAAACATTACAGACAGGAAGATTTTTTCAAAATACCAATTTCGAACGGTTCTTTCACCAAATGCTAAGGGGGTTGGAGAAAACGAGAAAGATTAATGAGCGGGGGGGCCTTTTTAGAAACCTAAGAGTAAGATGTCTGCTCTCCTTCTAAGGGGCAAATAAATGGGAGGGGATAACACAAAAACAGCGTTTGGGATGGCAGATAACTTCGGTTTGTACAAGAAGAGCGCAATGCCATATTGATTTCAGTAAGACATTGAGCTTCTCCAAGAACTTCCCTTTGGGATTTTCAATATGCCTGCCCAAACAGCTGTACCCCCTTGACCAGTTCTAAAAGCAGTATAGTATCTTGTTTTCACTTCCGCCTAAAGGCAACTCATGGCAAGTAGAGTCACATTGTTATCGATTCACTACTTCCATTATCAGAACAACTATTCACAATCGTTAATCACAGTGCTGCTTCACAATGGCCTGTGGGTGGCAACATCCTCTCTGAAGCTATTTTTTTGTTGGGGATACGCACCCCTGAAGTTCATGAGCTAAGAAAGCGTATTTCAGTTTGCTTGATTGGACAGTGCAGGGGGATTGTTCATGGATCGCGCATGGCAATAGATTCCCCGACCAATTATCGATTGGTTTTCAACTTCAAAAGCAAACCAATAGATTTTAACAATGTGGGGATGCCTCGGTATCCCCAACAAGCCTGAACACCTTAAAACAGGTATGTCAAAGTCAAATACACAGAGGGCCAAAAAAACAAATTGGCTATAATCCGAGGGCCGGACTGGTTCAATGTTTATTAAAACATATTGAAATGATTGCACGTAGCCTATTGAACCAAGACCTAACACAGTGTATTATTTAATGATTAAATGAATAATCGAATATTTTTTATGGCTCTGTCAGTAAGTTAAAGGGAAAAAATTTTTCAGCAGGCACACAGACAAGAACAGGGGGCTGCTACAGCCTGCGGGCCGGTTCTAATACTAATCAAATATCATCCTGGGGGCCATAGATAATTCATTCGTGGGCCGGATTCGGCCCGCGGGCCTTGACTTTGACATATGTGCCTTAAAACTTTGGAAATTTTGTAAGCGTTTAACGAAGGAAACAAGGTTTCCGTAGATATTCAATACTCGGGCATAATACATAATACATAGGTGATTCATACATAATGTTAATAGAGACAGTCATGGGAATAGAATGTCAATGACGACCTTTGGTTCATTATAATTCAATCGCTTTCACGGTGAAGTCCAAATCTATTGGCTTCTGATTACATACAATTTTCATTAGAAAACATGATTTTGGTATTTGAAAACACAATGTAACAACATGTGATACACAGTAGTAAGTTGCTCTTTTACTTTTATTGATAATAATCTGAATAACTTGTAAAGAAACTCTGGAAACTTGCGTGTCCTAATCTAAGAGGGTAGAAGTTCAACTCAATATGAATGTTGATCAAAACTCGCACTGACGAAACGCAATTAGATCTTTATCCATTGCTAATAAGCAATGCTATCCTGCTAGTATGACGTAACATTTTTAATGCGCTTTTTTCGAAGAATTGAGAATCCTTCTTATCGTGTTCATGCGATATCGAAGCCAGTAATACCAAACACACACAAATGCAATTAAACGCAAAGGTTCTGAATACAAGGCTCCAATATATATGTCAAAACTGTAGGGATAAAATATGGACTGAAATTTCCAATAATTCTTTCTACAAAATGATTTCAAGTCAGGTAATAAGGAGTTTTGGACTGCTAACTTCTCTCCGTAATGATAGGCTGTTATCACCATCATCACTTTACTTAAGTAGTCTACATTGACGAAATAAAGATCGCTAGATAATAGATTATTAAAGCCTACTCAATCTGCATACATCTAAACTTAAAGTTAAAAAGAAATTAAAGATATACATAGATAAGTGATAATTACAAGACAAAAATAGGAAAGGATTGCTATGTTAAAAAACCTTCTTTTGAGAGATACGTTCTTCATAGCCTACATGCCAAACTGTGATGTTATGTAAAAGCTGTTTGGAATACCACTTTGTCTAATAGATTTTTTCCTATTTTGCTATAAACAATCACAATAAGGAATCCTGAATCCTCGCAACTGCGATTTGCGCACTTCTGTTCAGCTAGCCTCGTTTTGATAATACTGGTCTCAAAAAGGGCCAGATAGAGACTCACTAAAGCAATTCACTAAAGAGGGTGTGCCTGTGAAAGAAATCTCACTGCTAAGCTCAACGGCAAAGGAAATTGAAGCAAAAGCTATTGAAATAAACTTGCAGAAAATCAAATGATTGATTGTTGGCATCTACCGTCCCCCATCCCTATTAGAAGATTTTTTCTAGGAGAAATTCGTAGAAATATTGAGCACTTCTGTACAAGATACGAAATTTTCTTGATAATTGGTGACTTTAAACTTAGTGAGCCTAACAATTCTTTACAGTATTTTATGCATGATTTGAACCTTGAAAATATTGTAAAGGAGCCAACATGCTATTAATTCTTACAACCGACTGTGGAAAACTTTCCAAACTAAAAACAATTGAGACTAGACTATCGGATTTTCATACCATGGTGGCCATAGAATTAAGAGGTAGTTTTCGGGAAAAAGGCCCTAGAATTGACACCTACTGGGACTACAGTAGATTTGATAATTTCTTTTTAGAGAGGTTGCAGAAAAACGTAGCTCAAATCCTCTAAAAGTGCAAGATTTCAGTTTCTTCAACTGCACAGTTGAATGCATGCTAAACAAAAGGGCACAATTAAATTCTTAATTATGCTTAACTATGCTGATGATAAAACTATCTTTGCTTGCCATATTTTGAGCACAAATGTTTCCGGGTACAATATGAACATTAGTACCAACTATAGGAACAGCTGTAATACCCTGATTGGCAGCAGAAACTGAGGCACCAGAAACTACAGGCTAGAATGCAAAATTTTTCACAATACATTTAATTTATTATGCTCTGCATGGTGAACTACAAGTCCTGAATCTACATGGGGATGAAGTAATGGATCTTGTTGAGTAGCAAATCAGCCTTTGGATGTGGGGCTGTTACATAATTTTGTAACAACTGAAAACGAAACACCTTGAGGCAAATGATGGACGTCTTATGACTAGGGAACTCAGGAAGGCAATCATGAAACGCTCCAGTTTGAAAACAAGTTTAATAAAATGCAAACAAATGAAAACTGGACAGCTTACAAGAGACAGAGAAATCTCTATGCTAAATACGCCAAAAGAAAAAGCTTTATTATGTTCAACTTGATCCTAAGGTTGTCAGTGACAATAACAAATTTTGGAAAGCTGTGAAACCTTTGTTCTCAAATAACATTCAAAGTAGTTCCTGTGCCACACTATTAGATAATGATGTTGAAGAATCAGATGAGGGTAAAGTTGCTGAGATTATGAATGATTATTTTATGAACATAACAGAAATCCTGGGTATCTCCTGTGCAAATACTGAAGGCTATTTAAATTATCTTAATGAGTATCCATGCTCAAAGATTATACAGTATTTTGAGCCACACTCTAGTATCCTCAAAATACAGAGGTCTATCAGCAGTATCACAAAGTTTCATTTAGGAAAGCTACGGTCTAAGAGATGTTGGAGCAGTTGAAAATTTAGATCCTAAAAAAGCTTCATTACAGGAATCAATCCCTCCAAAACATTAAAAACTAACGCTGATCTATTTTTGTTTCCCTCTTGCTGACCTATTCAATAAGTTGAGCCAAGAAGGCAGTTTCCAAAATGATCTGAACTGTGCTGATATATCCTCGCTTTTTAAGAAGGGTGATACTATGCGCAAAGAAAACTATAGGCTAATAAGTCTTCTACCTGCAATTTCAAAATTGTTTGAGCGGCTTTCGTAATATGGCTTTCTTTTCGCTAACGTAACCTCGCAATTTAGAGAAGGCCCTGGTCTTCTCATTTACTTTACCGCCAATCTCTTTGATGTGTGAATTGAAATTTAGATTGTTATTAATATTAACGCCAAGAAGTTTCACTTGCTCACCCTCTAGGATTATTTTCCCATTCACATTTAGATGTATCTTAGTATTTACTTTTTTCCAAGAAACATCATTCGAACTTTTGCAGGGCTGGCAACCATCCCGTTCTGGTCGAATCACGTAAGGATGGTCGTTAAGGTGCTCTCTACTTCAATAATCACTATATCTATCCATGGCTTACATCAATACAGTGTGGTGTCGTCTGCAAAATTACAAATGTTACAATCCAAGTTTATATAAAATATATCATTCATAAGTATGTTGAACAGCAAGGGTCCAAGCACAGATCCCTGAGGGACACCACTTTTCATTTCACAATATTTGCTTAAACATGTTAATTTAAAATTGGCAATTTTGACAATTTCTTAGTATATTCTATAACCTTTAAATACGTGTAGGTTCATTCAGCCGAATACAGAGACTAATTTATTTAGAAATTGCTAGGCTGAGATTTTCTAAAGATTTTCTTACTTTTTACTGGAATAAACTGGCTAAAACAGGATACCGTAGCTTTGTTAAAATCAAATTTAAATTCTATCATTAACATTTTGAATGTCAGAAAAAGTTGACTATTGGCAAGAAAAGAAATTGAACTTTGGAATTAAACCCTGCGATTTTCTTAAGATTTTTTTCCCTTCAGCTTTCGTATCAACTTTTCTTATAAAAGATGTTTGCTTATGTTTATTTTGATCCGATTATGTCACTGTAGAAACAAGAAGTAAACAAAATAGCCTAAAAATATACATAAATCAATTGATGTGCAGGTTGCTTGTTAGAGGAATGAAAGTGAATTCAACCGTTTAATAGGAGGTCAATATGGCACTATAGCAACCCTGAATGTTCACAGACAGCATTCATTTATGGCTTCATCTCAATGATCTCAAAAAAGCCTGGATCCAAGCTTCCATTGTATAAAAATATAAATTTTTCGATTGCCGAGCCACACTAGCTTCATGTGATCATAAGGAACATTTGCTAAAAGATCTTAAAAGAATTAATTAAAATCATCATGAACTTCAATAATAAGAAAGTAAGTATTAGCAATATTACTTCTTGACAATTCTGATGTTTTTATTCGAGTTACAAGTATACAAATAAAAATTTCTCTAAGCGATTTGAAGGTGACAGACTGGGCTACATTCAGTTAATAACTAGTAGCTTACCAAAGAGAAAATAAGTAATAAACAGATGAAATAAATAAACAAACAAATATATCTACATCATAAATTTTCTCACATATTCTAACACATAGTGAGATTTGGGTTAGTCGAAGAGTTATTTTGCATGTGAAGCTATACTGCTAAGATAATTACTATTTCGAATGAATAGTCTTTCACCATTCACTTTTAATACCAAGCACCGATATTATCTCTAAGATTGTCAAAAGTTTTAGTACAGCACGAAAATCGGCAACATTCTTTTCACATACTGAAAGCTTATTTCGTCCGACACTAATCAGAATATGAAAACGTCGGATAGTGACCTAAAGGTTAACCGAAATATATATCCAGATGCAGTTACATGTGATAGGATGCGTATAATTGGCCCTAAGTGTGACCAATTAGGACCTATTACCATTGTTTACTTGGGAGAGTTTTAGTGTAAGGCAGGAAAACTGTTAAAAAAGAGAACCAATGAAGTTTTTCTTCAAATACTGGTGACTGCATAAATATTAGCTAGTACGAGGTTAAAGGAGTATAGGAGCAAAGAACTGGAAAAATGTCAGAAGTCTTGAAGTTTTACTGTTTAAAGCCATGAAATAATCTTAGTTTCAAATGAGACTGATTCTGAAGTTGATCAACCAACTTCCTTGCACTGGTAAATGCAATCAGGTACTTGTCCACTGACAGCAAAACAATATGTACTGCTAGTTTGACGTAATATCCAAGTTCTAGGAATTCAAACACTCTAAGGGCATTCAGGCAAATGCGGTGCTCCTCAAATGGCACATCAATTAATAATTAGCCATATTAAATGCAAATTCATCAAGCAAGCATTTACTTTATCAAATGCAAAGCTACCACACAAAATACCACAAACTGTGACGCCGCTTTCCAACAAGAATAACAACAACTCCAACAACAACAACAAGAAGAGCTATTTGGCGCAGCGTGTCTTGCGATAAAGCTTTCCTTTCTGATCAGCTCCCATTCTGTGCTTGGTTAGCGGTTAGAAGGTTATTATTGCAACGGATGGCGGGTTAAGTGACAAAGGAGCACTTTCATCAAATAAAAGCATCGCCACTCTCTTTTGATTTATAACAACAGGGTTCGTACAGCTTTTGTAGCAAAAATTTACCTGATTTTCTGTTCATTTTGTACAGTTTTCCCTGACTTATAGGATGAACATAAATACATCTTCCCCTGATTTATTCTAAAATGCTATACTTTTCCCTGGCTAAGTATCAAAAGGAATTCTTATCTACAAACTCTTTTTGGTACTTAGTCAGGAAAAATCTTTTCTAAGCATGCTCAAAATACAATTATTTTAACGGATTTTTAGTTTCATCTTTTTACACCCTACTATTCAGCTAAATTATCAATACTACCATGTATTATGTACAGTCATTATTGGGGGTTCCATACCTATAATTTTTAGCTGTTGGGGCGAGTAGTTAACAAAAAGTCTTGATCCATTTGTTTCTTGTAGCATATAGCATCACCAAGCAAAATTTCATTACAACAAAATCTTGTCCGACCAATAATCCCATAAGAATTCCGGCTGCAATAAATAGTCTACAGTTTATTTCTAAAGTGGACCAAAATTCTCATCCTCCCTCCCAACCTTTTCGCATTATCAAATTCCTTTTCCCCTTCTTATAAAATTGTAAAGATCTAAAGATAATTGTAAATGTGCAAATTTTTTTTCAAACTTCATATAATTCAATCACTACTACAAACGCAATTATACACCTCTCTCATAGTAGGTAGTGCACAATTGGCCCATCTGCTAATAACACTTAAAACTAAATATGGTAGCAACTATAGGGAAAAATATAAAAGAGAATAAAGGTAATGGTGTAAATATTAAAAGTTTGATAAGTTAGGACATGTCTAATGCTTATTGCGCCTTCAATAAATATAGTAAGAACATCTGATGGAAATACTTGATGCTTTCATGACAATATTCTTCTGGACATTAGCGTCAACATGCAGATCTTGAAGCATTTGTAGAAGGGAACAAGAAGATGCGCCAAAGATGCCAAGAGCACTCATTGAGAGAGATTAACAAACTTAATGCTGGGGTAGTTTTTTCTAAGGCTATTGAAAAGAGAACGATATTTTGCTAATTTGCGGTCACTATTGATTGTAATGTTGGATTCATAAAACCAACAGTCAGTTCCAGCATATATAAAGAAGTATTATTGAGTACAAGGACAACATCAGGCCTGAGAGAATCTTCAGTAACCAAAGAAGGGGATGGGAAAGAAGGGAGATCAGCAAATAATGAGGTATTCTTAAGTGAGGATAGTGAATTGGCCAGATGTAAAAGTATAGAGTTATGACGCCAGGTATATCTACCATCGTCCAGTTAAGACTTGCAACTTGATACAATGTGTTGAAGGGCTTCCGACTGGAAGCAAAAGGAGCAAGCTGATGTCGAAGACAGAGACCATTTGCAAAGGTTCTTTCTAGTAGCGAGAGTGTCATTTAGGTACTTGATGGTGAAGTTGAAAATGTTTCTAGGCATATTTTGAGTAAAGGACAAGATCATAATACCAAAACATCTATACTGACATGTATAATAACTTTTGAACTGCTTTCAGTCATATTATTTGAAGTATATTTGCGGACAGTTTTTAAAATTCCTTAATACTCGATACTTATTGAAATAACAAAGAAATAATCAGCTTTAGATTCTATTCAAAACCCAGAGTAAACTGCAAAAGAAACTACTGCCAATTATATAAAGTCAGAAAATAGTGTGATGTTGTGAATGAAAATGATGGAACATGGGTTGTTCAGTTGATTATAAGCAAAGTCTTTTTAAATGAAAAATGAGCTCATGAACCCTTTTGATATAAATAGCAGTGCTAGAATTATGAATGGAAGAAATGTAAGGAGATAAAATGGACTTACTTTTGCCACAGTCTTTTATATCATTACTTTTACTACAGTATTTACTATCATTATAGTTGAGGGTTGAGAGTGACAATGTTTGAAAATTGACAATGGTAAAGACCTTCATAACTAATATACAAAACTGACTTTGTCAACAAAATAAAACAATATGCTTAACTAAGAAATTAATAAAAGATCAAGTGAAAAGATAGAATCGAATAATGAGGCAGTATGTGGGAAGACTTTCATGCAGAAATTTGGAAAATAAAACTACAGAAATATAGGAAATTCGAATAAACGAAAACGCTCAATTTTAGAGGCTGCTGGATGAGAAACAACACCAATACTAGCACTACCATACATGGTTATAGAAATGAATTATAGCAAATGTCAAAATAGACTTCCACTTTAAAAGAAGAAAATTAAGAGCTTCAAAAGAAGATATTTATTAAATTTAAATGACATATTTCCGAGTTTTTCTAACAGCTGATACTTCATATAAAGCAAAACAGAGCACAAACTTATGAAGGATAATGCTATGGTACAGAGTTGCTAACAGCAAAATGAAAGATATTTAGGATTCAAAATAAAGATAGCAAAGTAGTCCATGCCAGGAAGAAATTGAAACAAGAGCGTCAATTCGTACGTGCGCGGTTGTCTGCATGATTGATTGTTCTTAATTATTTGGAATGGCACGTACAATACCAGATTTGTGTATCAAAATACAGAGTTTCTTGTTGATGAAGCATTTCAAATTTTTCATTTAGGATAAAACAGGGTAAGCTAGGGTTATGAGTGCAAAAGGTGACAGTCGCTAGTGTTGCAGTTGCGATGACATGTGCGATTGCACTTGTCTCAGTGCAAAGATTACAAAAGGAAACAGATTCTATTGAAGGGAGAGATCATTTAAGTAGTATGATGGAGTCTGTTGCACTAACCTTCTAGCACCACTGTCCATTTTCATAAGGTAGAATATTTACCATACAGTATATTTTAAGAAATTTAAAATTACGACAAGTGAACATCTGAAGTAATAGATTTAGAGATAAAGCTATAGCTTTAAATCTAAATCTATCATTGTAAAATTCATTTAACATTGATGTTATAACTCACATTGAAATATTACTAATTAGCTCAAACACCCATATAATCATAAGTAGAAAAAGAATATTGGTAAGATTTCTACACATAGAAAACCAGGGGATAGCTTACAGAAATAAAAATGATAATTGAATAATAAAGTTAATACACTTGACCACGTGCTACATATAAAAAGTGTTACTCCTTCACATATTAAGCCCTTGAATCTTTAACAATTGGATGCTGATATCCAATGAGGCTATATGTATTCTATCAATGAGGCTATATGTATTCTATCAATGAGGCCTGGGCCAACAGAAAGTCTTTGTAGGGCCAGGGATAAGTGATAGAATCCAAACTATGATGACGTAAGACGAAGTATACTTGGGTCCAGTCCCCTATGAATTGGTCTGGCCTCTTACCTTGTCTGTTGAATGTGCGCTCGAGCTAGGAAAACCATCTATCTTGCACCGTCCAGTGCAAACAAAAGTGAACAGAAGCAATTGCAGTTAATTAAAATGATTTGAACAAGCGCACATGCAATATCAATAGAAAATGCACGATTTCAGTAATCAAAATAAATGTTGGTAATTGAATCATCTTTCCTGAGGTTGCTCTGGAGTATAACAATTACGCTGATTTCATTCTGAGATTTAAAATGGCTTTAGTTGGCTTAAACGGAGCTCTAATAAATTAAACATTATTTGAGTATGCATTCTTATTGATTATTCACCTGCAGTGGAGAAAATACAAAGAGCGGTTAAGGCATTCTACAACATCCTTTATCATGTATTCTATATTTGTCAATGATGTAAAATTTACGAATAAAAAATTTTTAGTAGATCGAGAAATTAAACAGTTCTACAAAGCTGCCTTCAGAAAATCATTACCTTGGACACCTGAAATATGACGGAGCAAAAGTAACGTGGTACCATATGATAGCTTGAGGAGTAGGCGAAAAAAG
>Ga0187728_1005350_pt1 | contig 10426 bp, 2 predicted proteins | sample 3_Tdevnscriptome_FD_200412 | JGI IMG/M metagenome (GOLD analysis project Ga0187728, IMG submission 200412) | Metatranscriptome of Jellyfish Cassiopea xamachana and symbiotic dinoflagellate Symbiodinium from Pennsylvania, USA - 3_T2E_ScyKB8... | ecosystem: Host-associated > Invertebrates >... | reverse complement strand
GTCGCTTGCAAAGAAGTGGTTGTGAAAACAATGTTCATCGTTAAATTCGTTCGGCATGTTCTTCTTGCTCCTGTTGGCAATCTTTAGCGCTTGTTCTGGTTCAGGAGTGCAGAATGACATTGGATGGTTTAAAGGCTGTTACAAGCCAGTTTTGCAGAATGTAACAATACTCAGGATATTGAATCAATGGAATGGACCTGCTCATTGCACAGAATTATGTGCCAATTCAAGACAAAGATATGCTGCTGTAAAGGGAAGTACATCTTGTTATTGCTTGCAAACACTTGAATGGCATCAACAAGTTAGATCAGTCGAGTGCTCATTTGCATGTACGTATGCAACCCATCTAAGATGTGGCGGACAAAAATATGTCACAATTTTTGACGCCAGTGTTCCAGTCATCTCCAATGTATCGGTGATCAGTGCGAGGCATGTGAACATCGCAAACATTTCCAAATTTTCTTGTCATACATCTTTGACAGTGCCATGGCGGCAGGATAGCGATTTAAGATCAAGTTCCAATCTATCATTTAGCCACGGATTACCAATCGAGAGACAGCGCAGATCCGTGATAATTACCTGGAGTATTAACGGACAAATGATGAAGTTTGCGAACAAGTCAATTGAAGAATACACGTTTAATGATACATTTCATCATAAATTCATCATCGGGGGCATTCATTCACTGTGCTGTAATGTCTCGAATGCCTATTCTTGGCTCAAAAAATGTGTAGATGTTCTTGGCGTAGAGAGCATAAATACTTTTCGATTAGTTAATATTTATGGAGGCGAGCACATACCAGATGGGTTGTACGCCATTTCACAACATAAACCGTTCTTCGTTGAAGTTTTAATTAATGCTGGTAGCTTCGCAATATTGCGTTTTGATTTTGGAGACGACATGCCATTGAAGAATGTAGAACTTGACTACAGTCGTATAAAATGGAATTGTTCTTGCTTTATTTTGAGAAGGAAACCGTATGCTTATGCTAAAAGAGGAGTGTTCTCATTAAACATCACAGCATTTAATAAGCTTGGTTCGCAAAGCATTGTTTTTCCAGGAAAAGTTATTGTAGAAGGCATTATAACAGGGGCGCTAATTAGGACCAGTTTTGCTACTGCAGGAAAAAGGATGAAAATTTTGTTGGATGTGTATGGATCTTTTACAAATGCAAAATATGAATGGACGTTGGAAAGTGGGGAGAAACGAACAACAGAAAAACCGTTCATAGAACTTCCTTTCTCAATCGTCAGATCACAATATCGGTTGAAGGTAGCAGTCTACAATAATGTCAGTAGAGTGGAAACTAGTAAAATTATTTACCTTGAACCGGAAATAAAAAGTGTAAAGCTTGCGTTAAGCCCAAATGTGTCCTCAGTCAACTCAAACATTGTATTGAAAGCCACTCCAAATGTAGACCGTGTGTTCTTCACTGCATCACTTCGTTACAAGTGGGAGTTGGGAGATGGAGGGCGGTTTCCCGGTACCTTAGCGAATTTCATTTACAGATATAAGACTAGTGGAAGATTTGAAGCCCGTGTATGCGCTGAGAACTTTGTAAGTAAAGTGTATTCAAGGAATGTCACTGTACATATTTATGAGATAATTACAAAGGTTGATATTACATACAAGCCGTTCTTGTTTGGAGAAGTCACACAATTACATGCAAGTGTTGCAGATGGATCGGATGTAACTTATCATTGGGACTTTGGGGATGGCAGTTCTCTTGCTACAATAAATTCCACTGTATTTCATAACTACACAAGGTTAGGTAATTACAGCGTTAAAGTAAATGCGAAGAATCCTATCAGTGTCAAAGAAGATTTTACGCAATTATTTGTCATGTCATACTATTGTGAAAAACCGATTATCTCTGTGTCGAATACGTCATATCTTGAGTATGTTCGGGTATCTGCCAAAGTTATCTTAGACATCGATGTCCGTGTCAACTGTTCATTTACAAACAAGACAATATACAATTGGAAGGTATTCCAAGTATTGAATGGGGAGAGAGTTCTGAAAAGCCCATTGGAAATTGGTGTATCGCCATTGGTTTTCTCAGAGAGATCGCTTGTTCTTCCTTCTTATTCATTATCGACTGGAAAATATGTTATGGAACTTGTGGTGCAAATGAAGGATACAATTGTCCACACACGCCTTCACCGTGTGGTGAACATTATTCCATCAGAAATTCAGGCAATGATTGCAGGCGGAAAGATGATTTTGGTATCAAGGAAAAGTCACGAAAATGTTACTCTAGATGCCTCAAAATCGTACGATCCTGATGAACGGAATTTTACAAACTTTAGATACGAATGGAAGTGCAGAAGTATCCTCAGCCATGGATTTGGAGATTGCTTCAGACCGAACACAACAGCTGGAGTAAACTGGACTATGCCAAAATTAAGATTTTTACCACGCATCTTCGTGACGTCATCGTCTTTGTTTGCATTTTTTGTTACTGTTAGCAGAGGCGGAGTGAAGCGTTCCCGAGCTGTGCAGTTTTTAGAAGTACACAATAGGACTGTTCGAAGGCTCCATATTGACTGCACAGATTGTAGAGGCAGAGATGTCAATACCCATAATGATATAAGACTTTTGGGATCTTGCATTGACTGTAGAAACAATCCTATGGTATTCCAGTGGAATGTCCATTTTACACCTAAAATGAAAGTATTTCTTCGTCATTTTGGTACCTGTGTACCAGCAGATGGCTCAGCCTGGAGAGGCTCTGATCACCTGAATGAAACAAACTCAACAGCAAAATCAATGACAGCATCAGCTACAACAATTTCTCCAACAACGATTTCTACCCAAAGTGTTGGGGATAAGACATCTGTTTCTCCACGTACAGTAGAGACAGGGTTTCAAATGGTCATTTGTAAATCAGAGTTGGACAATTTGAGAAGAAACTGGACAAATTTTGAAGTTCAACCACGAGTGAGAAGAGATCTGACGAGAGATTTGTTGATGATGAAAGATGACAAGAGAGACAGCGCTAGCAACATCTGGGATGACGTAGCTGATGAGAAGGATGAAACTTTCGACAATGATGATGAAGCATTTGATTTTGGTATGAGCGTTGTGCACAGAAGTAAAAGAGATGTAGATAATAGAACGGATTCTAGCACCGCTAATAACACTGTAGCTAATAGCACTATCGATATAGATAATACTGCAGCTAACAGCACTGTCGAAATAAACACTACCCGATCAGGTGATCTGGCGGGAAATAATTCGACCAATTCGACCTCTATTTTAGGAGGGACAGGCTCTTCTGGAACTGGGAGTGGACAAGGTAATAGAAATACTGGTGACACGAATGGGTCTGTATCAGGTAATTCAGGGTTCCCTTCAACAAGCGGCTCTGGAAGAGGTCAAACTACAGCGGGGTCTGGATCGGGTCAAGGCCCTTCTAGTTCCCGTGGTAGTGGTAGAGGTTGCGGTAATTCGTTTGGGTTGACAGGTGCAGTTGTTGGTTCTGGAGGTAGTGGCTCCACAAGCGGGTGTAGCGGCAATGGAGACGGATTTGGAGATGGTGCAAGAGCCCATCAAAATAGGACAAATGGAGCACAAGTGAATGGAACAAAAAAAGCAGATGGTAGCACTAGCGGAAATTTAGTTTCTGCTGACAGCACATTGTTAAAAGATGAGATTAAATTGATAAAAGAGATCTTTAGTAATAATGTTCTTACCAAAAATGCTGGACCTGAGTTAAATTCCAATGAACTTCTTATCAGAAAGAACACTATGATACCTGGACAACTCTACAAGGTGGAATTGTTAGCTTTTTGGCCAAATGATAATGGAAGGGGGAGGATTGCCGGTAGAGTGAGTCAGTATTTCTTTACAAACACTGGACCTTTCCTGGGATCTTGTGCAATTTCACCGCGAACAGGGATTGAGATCAAAACAGTATTTTCCTTGGAATGTAGTCATTGGAAAGATACGCATCATCCATTGACATTCCGTGTAAAGTATTGGTCTCCTACCACAAATCAACAAATTTTGATCTATTCTGGCCGATATGCAAGATTAAGATTCACATTACCAGCTGGGAACAGTATCAATAACAACACAATTAATATCGAAATTTCAATCAAAGATACAGAACATATGAAAACAGAGCTCTGCCCTCTTAAACTTCAAGTATTTCCCACAGCAGGTGATACCTCAACAGTTGAGCAGGAAGTGTATAGACAGGTATTTGGGAGTAGCTCTTTGCTCGAGAAATGTGAAGACACATCGGACAAAGCCGCTGCTGTCATTTTAGTTTCAAACATTGCAAGTACTCTCAACCGGCTACCAGACGCTGCAATTTCAAGTGCCTCACAGACAATAAGAGAGGAAATCCGAGCAAGGCTTCTTCAGAGTATTTCCTCGTTTAACATTCTCAGTGAGGTCTTTGCGCTGCAGTTGAGTGAAATTGCAAGGGAAATAGTTGCAAAAGCAAGAGAGGTGTCGCTAAAGTCTGTTGAATTGTCAAATGCAATTTGTGACAAGTTATTAAATTTTTACAAAAGCTATGGCAAAACTTTATCTAGTGATTTGTCTTGGGCACTCGGCAAGGATTTATTTGCTATCTTATCAAATGCCCTTTCTTCCGCGAGCGGACAGAAAATAAACGAAACGAATCGGCATTATGTTGGTGGATTAGTAAAACAGTCCTTGCGTGTTCACGATAAAGTAGTTGAGATTCTCCATCGACTGGTCTCTCGCCAAACATTACGTAGTGAATTCTTAACAACTTTGTCAGCGCCTTTTAACGGGAGTGAAGCAGATAAAACATTTTCTCTGAATGGAACCTCCTTCATGTTGCCAGATACGTTGCAGTTACTGTTTAAAAATGAAACATTTGGTTCAAACAAGGTCTACTCAAGGTTCACGGTGTTTAAACGTAACCCTTTTCGTTGGGGAAGAGAGTACGCAAAGATTGACACAGAGGTAGCAGGCCTAGACTTTCTAACTGACGCTGGTCACGTATTCAACATTTCAAACTTGACGAATCCAATCAAGATTATACTACCTGTAAAAGGTGCTTTGGAGGACAGAGCAATGAGATTCACTGTGAATTGCTCAAAGATGAACATCCACCAGTTCAATTTTACCAATTTCAATACAGCTTTGTTTATCAGGGTGGATGATGAAGATTCAAATTATTCCAGGGGACAGTATGAATTAAATGCAGTTGTCAGTTATAACAAAGAACCTACTCAAAGGTTTTACAATAGCAGCCTCAAGTTTTCTGGAAGAAAGGTTATCGTCCGAATACCTCCTTTGAAAGAGGTGTCCAAGATTTTTATTGGAATTTTCCTTAAGGCGATGGGAAAAGTAGCTAGGAAGAAATCAGTGTCAAGGAAATATAAATTAAATGCTCACACGGCCACCTGTAGATTTTGGGATGAAAATTCAGAGGTCTGGAGTTCACAGGGATGCCAAGCAGGTGCTCTATCGATGACATCGGAGATTGTTTGCAGTTGTAATCATCTTACTGCTTTTGGTGGAAGTGTAGAAGTTCTTGATGGAAAAGTTCGGGTTATATCAATTGTTGATTTCACAAGGAATGCTGATCTACATTATTTGCTGGCGACTATTTTAGCCTTCGTTTGTTTTCATCTACTACTCATGGCTATTTATGGAATCAGACGCAGACCAAGTGGACCTTACCAAAACATAGCAATCCTACCGGACAATCATCCAGCTGATCTGTTCAAGTATCTAGTCATAGTGGAAACTGGAAGTTCATATAATGCTGGAACAACTAGCAGAGTGTCCATTGTTGTGTACGGCGAAGAAGGCCACTCACAGATACGAGAGCTTACATGCTACAATGCCGAGCAGTTTAAACGGGGCTCAAAAAATTGTGTGATTATGAGTTTTCCAGATTCCCTTGGGGATATCAAGAAAATACGATTATGGCATGACAATGGTGGGAGTGCCCCTGATTGGTTCCTAAAGCAGTTGGTAATTGTGGACTGTCAAACAGACAAAAAGTGGTACTTTCCATGGAATAATTGGTTAGCAATTTCAGAAAATAACACGGCTGATTGTGAAATCTTCGCGAAAATGGAACCATCCTCTAACAATATCCAGACAATTTTTGAAGGATTTCTTGATTATCATTTGTGGGTATCTGTCTTCACAAGTCCAGCAAGAAGTAATTTTTCCAGCTTTCAGAGAGTGCTTACCAGTTTTACAGTTTCAGTTTGCTACATGACATTAGCAGCTCTACTTATTACTCACGAGGAGAGAAAGGTTGGCCAGATACTTGGAATTTGGGACATAGGACGTGTTGCTCTCATCTCGAGTATATTTTGCTCTTTGGTTGCACTCCCTCTTCAGATTGCAATTGAAGTTTTATTCAGAAGCAATATGAGAAGATGTCACGTTCGCAACAATTCCGATGAAAGTACCAAATCGGATAGCAGAAGTTTGCCGGACGAAGACATTTCGAAGTCAAGTGGCGCCATTTTCTTCATGGAACTTAATTCTTCCATTCATTCGTCGCAGAAGTTTGAGTCAAGAGATGAAGATAAGAAGCCTAAAGTTGTACAAGGTTATGATGGAGGGGAATCGGAAGTGACGTATACTCTGCTGCCAAAGTGGTTTCATATGATGCTGCTTTTCCTTGTGTTGTTGTTTCCTGCATCTGGAATTTCAGTGACTTTACTGTATTGTCTAAGATTTGAGAAGGATGATGTCACTCTTTGGATACAAATCTTGATATTTTCGATTTTGTACAGTATGTTCATCATTGAAGTAATCAAAGCCTTAATTTTATCAATAAGACGGCTCTACAAGCTCAACCGAAACGAAGAGATCAATGAATTCAAGAAATTGCTTACTACTTTTCAAGCATCCAATGAATGCATCAGAAGAGACGATTTGAGCGAAAAGCAGATCATGGCTGCACGAGCTAGAGCACGTTTTGTTCGATTCAGCAAACCAATTCTCGGCAAGGAATTGCGGAAGGCGAAAAGCAAGTCCATCCCGACGAGGAATCTTTTATCCTTTGTGTGGCATGCCACAACTAGTTTACTTTTGCTGTTAACACTTTCTACCATTCTTTTAAATTCAAATTCAAATCAGAAGTTTTACAGAAGCCAAGCTGTCAGAAATATGGTGAATAGTTGTAGTGGCTCCTTGAAAAATGTTTCAACCGTGGAAAGATTCTGGGACTGGACAAAAGATTGTTTGGTCGATCTGTTGGTATGGGGAAATTGGAACCATCTTCACGCCAAGTTTAACGGGACAGGCACATTTAGTGGCGAGATCTATACATTTGGCCCTGGGCGCTTAGAAAAGGACGACCACGAACATGGGAAAGGCAGTGTGACTTTTAACAGGTCATCGTCAAACTCAACTGCATTCAACAGTCAGATCCTGCTTGTGGGTCAAAGATTCATAATGGTTAAAATCTTGAGTGAACTTCAAGCACAGCATTGGATCTCTAACGCAACAAGTATTGTCAAAGTGTCTTTCGTCTATTTCCATCCAGAGACCAATCTCTTTAGCAACGTCGACATTTTGGTTCACATTTCTGATGTTGGAAGTCTGGATACCATTTTGCAAGTTGAGAGTACTTTACTCTCTCCCAAATGGAATTCTTCAAATATGTATTTAGTTTCTATGCAAATAATTTGCCTTCTGCTAGTGGTTGTCCTATTGCGGAATGAATTCAGTGTTTTCCTGGACAAGGGAACAATTCACCTAAGATGCGGATGGAGTATTATAGAGGGAATGCTCATTCTGGTCACAGTAATTGCTGTTATTACTTCTACCCTTTCATACATTATCACAAAGCAAGCTCTCTATCAAGTCGATTTAATGGAATTGAGTGATTCTGCCAGATTTCTTGATCTGAAACAAGTTATTTTCTGCGAAAAGATGTTACTATTTGTTCATGCTACCCTCCTGTTTCTGGTCATATTGAGAGGCATGAAGCTTTTACTTGTGTGGAGAAGATTTGCCACCTTGTTTTGGATGCTAAGTGGGACCTTCTCTAGTATCATGTCAATAATGGTGATAATTGCAGTCGTCACATTTGCTCTTTCTCACATGGGTGTGTTGATTTTCATGACTACGAGTCAGGGTTTTGCTAGAGTCGATACAGCCTGGATGACACTGTGGACAAGTGTGAATAGAAGCTACAAGTATTATGTGAAAGAATTCGCGACTGACGTATCCATATCGCCATTGTTTGGAATCTTTTCTGGTTTAATTCTGTTTACTTTGTGGCGAATATCTGCTGTCCTCTTCATTGGGCGCTTTATTGAAGCAAAATCGAGGAGATACCCAAAAATTTGTTTGTTGAAGACAATGAAGCTAAGATTGCGTAAGCTTCTATCCAAGAAAGCATGGCTTCACATTATCTCCAGCTTGTGGAGCAAATTTTTCAGGAAGCAAAGTGATCAATATAAAGTTTGCAATCTTCCACTGGAAAATGTATACGAAGAGATAGAATGCCAGGTAGAAGAGGTACTATTCCGTTTGAACAATTTGTTTGATATGGATGACAGACATGCAAAGATTGAAGAAGATGAAGATGAATTGACATTAGATAGCTCAGAGGAAGCTGCCTATCCAAGTTCGTACAGCACGAAAGACAGCATCAGTTTTACATCGGAGAGTCTTTACTCTGATGACAGTGGGTATTATCGTTATGGTGAATATAGTGGACAACGTCTATCTATTTCAAACAGTGAAAGTGAGTACGAAGGACCAATAATTCATCGATTGGAGCCACCAAGACGACGCTTTAAGGATTTAGGCCAGAAGTTAATTCCGATCTTTGGTGGCAGATATTTTGTTAAAACAAGTATGGGCACATTCAGAGCGCCAAAAATTCAACCAGGTCTAGTCAAGTTGGAGCCTCCCCCTAAAGTGCTTCCACCAATACGAAAGCGTATTGGCACATTTGAGAAGTTAAGCAACTGGTCCACCACATCTTCTGCAGTTGAACCTGTTGGGAGCACGACAGCAGATTTATTCAATGTGCGTTCGACTAATATCGAACCGAATTACTTTGAAAATGGATCTAATGTAGAGGAAAAGCGAAGCAGTGAAGTGACTCCTTTTACAAATCCACCACTTGCGCTTCCTAGTGCCATGCATTCTATGCCTCACAGGATAAATGTTGTACCAAAGTTAGATGCGCGCAAGAATCCAATCCAGTTGCCTCCATCGATGGCAGAGCTGAAAGCGAAAGCGCGCAAATGCTATAAAAGGTCCCAGATTGCACCAATGCAGTTGGAGCGTCAACATTCCTTGTCATCTTCTACCAAAAGTTCCGTCGCAAAGGAGATTTTACCAGTTGCTGAAAATGTTAGTGTAGATAAGCCTGGGAGATGTTCTAGTGTAGACAGTGGTGTGATTCAAAGCAGTGGAATAGAAGATTCTTTGACAGAATATCATTGGATGTAGAATTGTGCTCATATTGTGGACTTAGCTACTAGTGAATCTCCATTTCCTTGGAGCTCTAACAAAGCGAATGCTCTTACCGTTGCACAATGAAGTGGTATGTTCAATTTGCTTTGGGCAAGAACTCTTTCAAACATTTACTTAGTTGCTATGAAATCATATGATTTAGTGCATTTTTATAATTCTGATCAAAGACCTATTGCACTTCTCAATTACTGGTATTCTCTCAAACTTTTAAGCCGTTACTGTTCAAGAGCCAAAAATTAGATTACAATGTCACACCGTATCTTCTCAAGCATTATTGCCTTGAAGTATGCCACAATCCTTTCTAGATTCTAATTGGTTTGTAAACTAAGCTGATAAGTCGTCAAGGAAATATCGTATTATCTATTAGTTATAAAATGTTTCTGAAGATGTTCTTCATGAACTTCATGATTTATGAGAATCTGATAGAGGAGAGCCGAATAGACTCTCGCGTATAGTGTAATGTGGCATTTCATATATTGCTTTGTATCTGATGTATCGTAGCAATGTGAAGTAAGGTACCTATAGAATATGATGCTTGGTGTACGCAGCTGATTGACAATACCCTTGGCTATAGCTTCAATAGATTTAAGCAATATATGTGAATTGCTGTTCATAGTTTCATCATGCAAGCCAACAACCCCTGCTTTTGAGCTGTCTACCTTGCCAAAATTAAAGACTGTTTTTGTACTGTATTTGACTTGTAGAAAAGAAATTTTTTGAATTAACATAAGCAGCTTAGCTTTTGAGATTTACTCCTTTGTGTAATTTTTTTAGCCCGTTAGCGTTTGTTTTTATGGTTTTTATATCCTTCTCTATTTAATGAGAAAATAATTTTGAAAGACATAGAGGTAATATATTACTATTTTGTATACAAAAATTTTGCTAGTGTCTATCCAGCCTCTTCTTCGCATCAAGGCTGCTGTAAATTGCACTGCTTATTCTTTCTAGAGAAAGCTGAGATAAATTCTGACTTGTGCG
>Ga0187728_1028135_pt1 | contig 10930 bp, 1 predicted proteins | sample 3_Tdevnscriptome_FD_200412 | JGI IMG/M metagenome (GOLD analysis project Ga0187728, IMG submission 200412) | Metatranscriptome of Jellyfish Cassiopea xamachana and symbiotic dinoflagellate Symbiodinium from Pennsylvania, USA - 3_T2E_ScyKB8... | ecosystem: Host-associated > Invertebrates >... | reverse complement strand
CAGAAGAGGAAGCTAGGACATTGCAAGACCAGTTACATCTAGATGTATTCAAATTAGTGCACACCCGTTTAGAGCGCCCAAGAACAGTATGCACTCACAAATCTTGCGTGAAATATGTCCAGGACGAGGATGGCAATCAAAAGATTTCCTATGAAAAGCCTTGTCATGAACCCTGCACATTACCTTTCGTTGAAGCGGAAACTGTCGGTCGTTTTGGCATGATATTCTGTCGTAAAATGCTTTTTGGACGTCGGTGCAAAGAATGCGGCCATTCATGGAAATGTCATATGCAGATATCTTATGAGCTGAAGCGAAAGCGTGAAAGGGTCATTGACAAAGATACACAGAAGTTGTTGAACGAGAATCAGAATAGTAAAGCAGCTCTTGATAATTTTATCAAGGACCTAGATACTTATATTGAGGAGCTGGAGAATGAACAAGCAGTGATCACAAACATTTGTGCACAGTTCGGTTGCTATTTGAAGGAGAACTCCATCACCCCATTCAATGATGCAGTTGATAGCCACTTGGACATGCTCATATGGCAAGAAGAAGGCAAGTGTCCTCCAAACGAGAAAGCAATCAAGAATTTAAAGGGAATGAAGGAGAAATATCAACAAGAGAAGGACGACATTTGCAGAGCAATGGAACAACCTGACTCAAGTAATATTCAATACATTTCGGAACCAGGTAAGGTGGATGAGCTACAGCAGCAGCTGTTTGATTTAAAGCATAACGGTCAATCTTTAAGAGAGATTTTTGAAGCGAATAGAAGAGCAAGAGATGAACGCTACAATGACTTGGTTATTGAGCCTATAAAGTTGATTCCACATCGAGTTCGTGACATGTGTAAGTACCTAAAGAAGAAAGTGCAGGAGTTTTGTAAAAAGGTAAAGAAAGGTGACAAGACAAAAAAGCACTGCGATGATAAATCTGAAATTCATAGTGATGTTGAACCCTAAGGTTGTATAAGCACTCTTGGTTGCAAGCAAATGAAATTCCCGTTATATGTAAAAGTTTGCTGTCCTAAAGGAGTTCTGATGTTCCTAAAAATACAAGATGTAATCTATAATTATGTTGCTATTTTAGTTCATTATAGTTAACTTTAATCAACATCAAACACTGATAGCATCTAGTATGTAAATGTTAAATAGATTCAAACATTTATAGCTTTCCGATTAAATTTTAAATTATCTATGATTATAAGACCCGTATGCGTGATTTTGTGTGACTGAATAGGACAATTTGCTCTATTAGCAGCTCTATCATTCCTTCATACTGTGAACTTGGTAATATTACTTTGACATAGATTCACGACAAGAAATCATTTGCATTCTCGATAACGTTTTTGTTCCTTTTCCTAGCCCTCCCCTCTTCCCACATTTACTCCAACCTCCCGCATATTAGCGTTTTGAGAAAATTCCAAACCCAACTTCTGTTAGGCTCCCAGGAGTACTTGGTGCTCAGATATTTTGAGCTATGTACGAGATTACTTTATAGCTATAGAATCACTGCCAGTATCTCATTGTAAATGTAGTTTTCAAATACAGTATAATCCGGTTATAACGTAATTCAGGGGACCAGCTGATTTGGTACATGGTAACCGAAGACAGCAGTTATTGACCAGAGTACTTTACTTTACTTCTATATATGAAGTGAAGTGTACCTTTTAGGCACTTTTACCGCTTTTTGAGGCCGAAATACTTGAAACAAAGACTCGGATACGTTTTTTGTATGTGCAAATTTGAAGATTTGGGAAATCGAAACGTCTACAATAGTGTACTATTGATTAGAAGCTTCATAAACAATAACTGAAAAGTTCAAAAAAGTTCCTAGCATTTTTTTGAACAGGCAATGTCCATAGGATCTTCGTTTTTGACTCGATGAATGGCTTTATTTGCCATTTCATGTTTGCCAATGCCCTGTCACTGCTGAGATGGCACATATAAGAACGAAAGCAAATGCAGGATTACTGAAGTTGTAAATGTCGAGCTATAGCAAATGGGCGTGCTTCCACAGTGATCAGTATCCCTTTTCTTTGTAATAAAAGCAACTGCAAAGTAGCACAGATTAATATAATTGATGTGCAAAGAGAAAAAGCCAAAACACTCAGACAGTACGATATAGCTGGAGGAAACTTTTAGTGATGAACCAAAAAACAAGAACATTATATCCGTAAGTACATGATAACCTAGTACGATATAACAGTAGTGTTTTTATAAGGGTTTGTATGAACCTTTTGCTGGGATCGGGAACTGTAGGGTACATTATAACCGAAGGTACGTCGGAACCAAATGTACGTTATAACCAAATACGTTATAACGAGATGATAAAGTACCACATGAATAGCTGCCATATCCAATAATTAACAGTCATTGAGGTATAACCTAAGGTTTTCTTGATCTATTGTTTAATAGTCGTCTCGATTTGGTAGCCCATAGAACAGAGTTTGAATGTGTATACCTTTCTCGTTTCACTTAATGTTAGCGTTAACCTATCGCATCAATGCAATATAAACCTTACTGGGTGTTGGCAAAAACTGTTTGTTTACTGTGAAAGTTATATTAGGACGAGTGGGCTTATTTGCTTCTTGAAGTCTTAGATAGAGGACTTTATAGAGAGGAGGGCTTATTACTAAATCAAAGTAAAAGTTTTACAAACCCTCTCTTGCATTCTCTCTACATTTCTACTTTGAAAATTGATGCTAGCAACTTCGAAAATTCCCCTTTGAAGAATCAGTATACAAGTTCCTAAGAAGCACAGGTAAATCTTCACATGGATCACATTCTGTACACGTGATCTCATCTGGCAATATTCTCCGTACCTCGAGAACCCATTCAATCGTTTGCGATTTTTGCAATGATTGACAAATTGTAGTTGTGAACTTTTATAATGTAATAATTGCCTAGTCTGTAGTGACGTATCTGCAATGTGCTTATAAGTAACTTTGCTGTCTTGGTAATTATGTTATCATCATCTCCTTAAAATCGTCAATGATGTTTCAGATGTACTGATTGAATGCTCCTAATGTCTCTATTCTTTCACCTAATTTTTGACATTTTTTACAAATACACAAAAAATTCGATGTAGCTACAATTAGGTTAATTTTGATTGAATAGAACTCACAGTTGAGTCTGAATACTATGTGAAAACTATGAGATTTTCTACTCTCATATGCAAAGCTGTAGGTGGAGAACCATGAAATTGACGGATTCAATTGCTTCATGATTTCGAATTTTAGTGTTTTGTGACGCAAATTTACTGCGTTTCCATTTGTTTCATTTTCTACCCACTTATAGCGCATCTTTAATTTAGAGGAGAGGATGCCAATATAATTATCATCTCAATTTTACACATCAGCTTTTAAGAACGATATAGCTACACTAACAGATAAACCATGATAAACATTGAAGCAAAAATAAAACACTATGAATGCCCTGCCATATGAAATATTGTGTTAGGATATATTATATGTATATTCACTTCTATCTGCATCATTGATTGAGCGTATTTTCATAGAGGATTGCCCCCTTTTCAATTCTATGGGCAAAGAATTGATAAGGGGGCACTGGGCTCCCTTTCCAGTTTTCCGGCAGTTCCTAATAGTGTTTCAATTTCAGTGATGAGCATTCCACATGTTCAAACACCTTGATTTTATTGAACAAGTTTTTAGCTTCAAGTTTACAGTAAACTTTAAAATTGAAGTTTTTAGGTAGCAATGTCTTATGATAGCTCTGAGACATTTTAGTTAAATTAGATGACTGAAAACGGAGACTTTTTCAAATTTAAATCTGTACATAAAATCCAGCGATGCTCTGAAGAAGTAAATCCTGGTTGTAGATGGGATGGAGCTTCTAGCTGTTGGCAAAAAGGGGGACATGAATGCTACCAACTCTTACAATTTCATATCTGAACGTAAAGTCTCAACCCTTTTGCTGTTATTCAAATTCCTGCATGCAGAAGTGTAAGTAGCATACTTTCACAGGGGGTGTTAGATGTTTTGCCTTGTAAAAGTGGATTTACCCTGCAAAAACTTCCTCCAAATTATGGTAACAGATGCTCAAAGAACACCATTGCAGTTGTTAAATATGGTACAACGACATGTCTACCAACGATAAAAATCCCCATTTGATTGACACCAAGGTGTAATTGTTTTATGATGTCATGCCAGAGTGCAGTTACTGAATTGGTTTTACACTATGGTAACACAAACAACAAGCCCACAATGTTTTGGAAGTGGAGGCATGCAGGCCACAGCATTGGATGACATAGAAAGAGCCTGTAACTACTGTCAAAAAGACGCGGGAAGAAAGTGAGGGCCTGGGGGCTTGTCCCCTGACAAATATGTAGGTTCACGTCCTCTAGAACGTCGGAAAACATCCTTTTGGAACATGGGAAAACGTTGCCGTCAGCGTTGGACATTGTGCTCTGAAGGTAAACAGATTCTCTACCCTGGAAACGAAATATGACTACGCTACGCTAACCCATCATTTTGGTGTCGTATGCCTGTGGTTCATCGCTAGGAATAAAGTCTCACACTAGTGCGCCCAGGGATAGATAGTCCAAGTCGTAATGTGCACTCTAATTTATATGCGATACAGCTCTTTGATGTCATCATTTCCTCTGCAAAGGCATGCAGTTGCCCTGCGAACAGTTCTCTCTTATCTGTTGGGGGTGTCACACCCCCAGAATTTACGCCCCCGCCTGCATGTTTGGGTCGTGACTTAATAATTTGTTAACTTAACAGTGTTTTTCATTCGAACTACACGAATTCTGCAAATTCTGTTTAGGATTGCACAATAAAAGGCAATCATTTTATGCTTCGATGCTTAGTAGTTCTGTTGCCTATAACTTACTGCTTCTCTATTTTTCTCTTCTTCTAGTCATGCAGTATTAACACATGCAAATTTTAGAAGTATTTCAGTTGAAGATTGTACATGGGTTGGCATCTAGTACATTGCGTCTTTGATTTTTACCTCCGATAAGAAGAGAAGGTGCATAGTTACAACTACTATGTGAACATCACACATCGACTATTTAACAACGATAAACCCAACAGGTAAACATGATAAACAATAATGAAAGCAAGGCTAAAGCATCCTGAATGCTCTGCAATATAATAATTCGTTTTAGGATATAATACACTTAGATTTATCTCTATTTACATCATTAATTGAGCTTCTTTTGCTAAAAGATTGGCCTCTGTTCAATCCCATCCCCAATTTTGCAGCAGTTACAAACAGTTTTTCAATTTCATCAATTTTCAGCTGTGATGAGCATTCCACATAGTCAAATGCCTTGATTGTCTTGGCAAATTTTGTAGCCTAAAATTGAAGCTAAATAATATGAGATCTTAAGCGTCCTCATGACACAAATCTAAATCATTGACAACCTAGATTAATGATTCTAAAACTGGAGACCGCGAAGAATTCTTAGGGGACCACCAGAAGCTACTGAAGCTGGCACGTTGAAGAGTCAACTCGGCAACTTTTGCATTCAAACTCTGTTGGTATTTTTCTGTGAAAGAATATTTATTACTTCTGAATAATCGAAATTTCCCATCCTGCATCTAATGGGAGATTGCTTTAAATTAATGACGGCATACCTATCTGCGGGTAAAATAGAGTACGAAAGAAAATCAATTTGCAGTTTGCCTTACTCAAATTCAAGGATGTCTAACCACAGTAACTTCTTCCACGTACTATCTTGAAAAGTTGCCACAAGTTATCAAACTTCCCTGTAGCTCATAGCAAGGTTAGTATAGGGAAAAATTGGAAAATTAAACTTAGATCTCTTGGAGTACCCTGCAATTGAGTGTGCTGTGCTGTGGGAATGGGGAGGGGCAACTGCTTTTTGCAAGATGGTGCTCGGAATCTCTTTAAAATCAATGAGAAAATAATTGGAGGGTGGTAGTAGCAAATCTTCAGAGAAGTAGAGGGCGTGGCCAAAAATATTTTGTTCATGTCCCCCACTTTTACAACCATGACCACACCCTTGGTAGTGTGCAAGACTATGAGCCTTTTGGTTTAAGACTTAAGTTGGATATGTCTATTGTGTATGTCAATCCTAAATTATATACATTTATAACACATAATATATGAAAGCATGAATATCAGTTGTGTTACCTGAGATTGTGAGACAAACAAGTCCTGTTGAACGCAGTCATCTTTATTGGAGTTCTTGTCCTCTCGAAGATCATTTTTACAGCCAACCAGGATAAATGGCTTTCCTGGGCTATTTTCGAACATCTCAAGCAGCCACTAAAATTGCACAGCAAACAAAATGAAGAACAGAATGTTACAAAGGTATATTCAAATGAAGGCTTAAGGGAAGAGCACCTCGGACACTTTGCAACTAACTGAAACTCATTTTGTAAGAAATTCGATCTCCTAGGTAGCTATGCAAATATGTCAAGGATCACAGATATTTTTATTAATAGCTCCGTTCTGCTACTTAATTTATAATGGTTACCATGTAGGTGTTACTATTAGGTGTTTCATTCTCTATCCATAACCTAAAATTCCTTATTACAATTTCCTATTAATTTGTGCAGGTCTCGAAAGAAATACAGTTAGATCACCAGATACGATGTGCCTGTGTAAATATTAGCATTTTTATATTTAATATTATTAACATTAAGTAGATCGAAAGAAATGTAAGTATAAGCTGGAAGTTTCATAAAGAAAGTGGAGCTGTTGCTTGACGATGGTATCACTTTCTGGCGTTTCAGATACGTTCAATCATTCTACAAGAATCAAGTACATAACAAAGGAGAGGTCAGTATAATCGGGAAGTTGGAATATATGCTCTGAAATCTAAGAAACTTATCTCTTTGTTCATAAATCAAGCATCAATGACTCTGAAAATATCAGAAACATAAAAAATATGCTGGCAAACAGGAAATATTTTCAAAGTGTTTATTACGAGAGCTTGCTGCACTAAAGCTCTATAAGTGAGGGTCCTACCAGTTGCTAGTTGGAGCTGGAAAGAGATTGGAAAATAGATAAGCGAGGACACCTTCAGTTAGTCACCTAAGAGTACAAGTTGCACTACATTGTTATAATTTTCTAGCTATGATTTTCTTATATTCAATAGTATTATCTTATGTACACACCTTGTTACTCACGTTGCTAAGAGAGCTTCGTTGACTGATATCAAAGCATAACAGAAAAACATCAGTATCTTTGTACGATAAAGGCCTTACGTGGTCAAAATCGTTTGATCCTGAAAAACAAAATACAAACGATACCAAACAAAACTCTCTTGTGCATATAGCAAAACACTAAAGAACTACACCTTGATGTGTAAGAGGAATGCTTGTAAGCAATGAGGTTCAAAAGGCCGGAATCTTACGAAATTCTTGAAAATACCACAAGACTCAAGCTCCAAAGTTAAGTTGTTTTGCTTGCCAAAAATCGATATTACCTCATTCTTGCATTAGAAAAGTCAAAGTACAACAAGAATTCGAGTTTGCAAGATTAACAGAGACAAGCTAAACAGTTTTGGCAAGTTCATTTAAGCAAAAGTTAAGAATATATCTCAGCTTCAACTTCGCGAACATGTAAAGTGAGGTTCACGCAAATCGGTAGTTTTGCTATATAGAAAACGTATACACATTTTTATAAGAAACACAATTTCTGCCTTAGCTTGGATCTGGCAAATTCCATCTGGCAAATTCCATTCTTAAATATATGTTTAAATTCTTAAGACTCTTAATAGCAGTAACAACCCAGGTTCAACAACTGTGATGCAAGAACTTGAATTACTAGGCTGACGCTTTTGGTGCAGGAGTTTTTATAAGAAACTAAGAGTTTGTTCAGGTTTATTGTTACTTGAAACTCTTATGAGCTAAAAGATTCTGATCGGCCTTTTAAAGAGCGTTTTATTTTCAAAAGAAAAAAATCAATTACAAGAGTCTTCTACTGCTATGGCATTGAACGAGTGTGGGGCTGCATCCTTGTGCCCCCTTCTTCAACACCTATACTTGCGTACTGCGTTTTGCGTACTACGTACTGCGCTTTGAATTGCATTCTCAAGTCATTGTCATACCATATAAGGAGGGTAGTCCTTCAGCGAATGCTGGTTTAGAACTTGACTTATACTTTGCAACATGAAAACCTTCTGTTAGTGCACTCAAACGACAGCGTTTGATATATTAGCAAGGGAGGATCACCAACTTGATAGAAAGTAGTAAATGGGAGATTAGTCAAACCATGGCCAAACCAGTACCAGGCATAAAGAGGAATGTAATAAAGAATGGCAGCATGCTTGATGATGTTTAAGCAAGGAGGTCAAATAGGAACCACAAATGTTAATTAATTAGTTAAAAGGATATTAATATACGTATAATGAAAATCAGGAATCTGATGACATGAGATATCCCATATTCCAAATCCCTATTCCCAATCCCTAAGAAATTAAAAACTGTTACTGTTTAAAGAAAGAACATTTTCCGTGACCTTTTTTGTTAGTGACAGCAGTTTATGTTTCTCAAATGGTCCTGGATTAAGAAAGCTGCCCTGCAAAAATACTTTGTACTGCCGCCGTTTTTCCCCTACGAAATTGATCATTATTAAGGTATTGGGGGGCTGACTTACCCCCATCCTCCCCTTAAGCTTCATCCCTGCCTACTTTGAAGGTATAGCAACGGAAGGTTGTTGTAGATTGTACTTTTACAATATAAAGTAATGTCCATAGAGGTGCTGTACCATAAATTTTGTCATTTTGTGAAATTGCTGTTTCTTGAAATGAAAGACCTTGCTAGTCCAGGGCAATAAAAGATATAAGTACAGTGTAATAAGCGAAAATTTGCCACGAGGGTATTTCCCATATTCTGGGTTTTACTCTTTTTCTAAAAAGGGAATCTTTATGCAGTGATGTTGTTATGTTGTTCACCTTCCGATGGTGGGTTAGTATGTTCTGACAGGGGGGCTATAGCTTACTAGCTCTCCCCTGGCGCCACCCCTGCATTTTCATATGAATTTGAGCTCTTCCACTCCCGTAGAAGACATTTGAGATTCTAATTTGAAGCTACCTGCAGTATCCCAGAGAGTTAACTCCACATTGTTTTTGTTTTCAAGGGTAACTGATGCTGTGTAGCAATCAAACACTGATGAATCGCTTGACTGAAAAGGAAATAGAACAATTGATTAAGGAGTTTTATCTTGATTAGGCTGTTTTTTTTATATCCATAAAAGATTACATCACAAATTTACAATACTACTCAACAATACTCCTACACTACAAACTGCTAGAACGATACCCCGGAGAGCAAACGACCATGACTATCCAGGGGACCATTTAGATACAAAAATACACAAACTACAGTTAGCAGCTGGGTAGATGCCACAAGAAGCGTTTGCTAGCGCAAAATTAGATGCTTATGTGATATTATGTGCGAACGAAGCAAAAGATATTTTATAAGAAGGCTTAAAATACCCAGCCTTTCTAAGCCTACTATTGATACCATGAATTTATCAGTTCAATCATGGATGAACCCAGAAGTGTAGAAAGTGGGGTGCTACCCACCTAGTTGTGATTTAAGAGAGTGCAAAGACTCTCATACTCGGTAAATGTTTCGTAAGTAAAGGACTATTGTAGATGAAACATGTTCAGACAATGCTATGCAACATTGCTACTTAGTTTCTTATATAACTAGGAAGATCAACTTCTAAGTTTCTTGTAAAAAGGTCTGTACAAAAACATGCCACCCCCATCATCAATTTACATCTACGCCTCTAGGTCTATAACTCGTTGGCCTATCAGAATAATCAATCATGGGCCAATCTATGAATCATGGTTTAATTCAGCTGTCGAACAACCAATAGCTTCATTGATCCATCGATAATATCTACCGCAACCCCCAAATCACATAGGGAAGATCTCCATCCCTGTTTGTAAACAAGGATGTAAATTCAGTATTATTTCTCATTGCTCCAAATTAAACCTTCTTGTGATGCCAAGAATACATTTTTTCTATCAGGGTGTTTAATTTTTAGCTGAGCTTCAATGTTAGCCTAAGATTTATTCTTTCATTCTTGGGCGATAGAGGGTACAAATTCGCATGAAAATCAAAAGAAATTCGCTAGCTTATGGCAAAAACAAAGGAAGGGCTGAACTGAACAATAAATTTGATACCTATATTCTAAATCGCAATTTAGAATGAACTCAAATAGACAAAAGAAGTAAATCTATATAATGCTTGGGCCTTAAGTCAGTCTGAAATTTCAGTAAGTTTGAGCCTTGGTATCTATTTATAGACTTTATATTTAAATATTTACCTAGTATATGTTTATACACTAAAAAATGTGTTAATGTCAACTACTATATTCATAGCATGGCTATCTGACAATTTTTACGTCTAAGACGAGAAAACTGTGAAAGAAAACACTTCGAATTTCAAGCAGGTTTCTATCATAAACTTAACTCTATGAATTCTATAAGTTATCGTATATAAAGCGGTTCATATTTCAAGAAGGCCAAAATCTCATGAATTTCTATCGTCGCAACTTGACTTCAATGCTTTTAGTTCGTCTTGACTTAAAAGAAATTGTAATTAAAAGACCTTTGTTTAATTCGGCATGATGGAAATCATGAAATGTAAGTCGTCTTCGAATCGAAACTGAGGTCGGGTTTTATGCCATTCGTGTAGGCTTTTTGCATTCGAGTCAAAAGTGTTGATCATACTGTGACATCGCAGAAGACAAAATCATTTCTGATATTGTAGATAGGCCTACGCTGCACATCCTAAGTACCAGTTGTGAATCAGTTTATCAGTCATTTTGGTTTCCATAAAAATCATTTGCAAAGATAAAACGCGTAACTCACCGCATTGTGGCTGTTTCCTGTGTACCTTCTCAATAGACTTGTCTTACCACAGCCTTCATCTCCAAGTAACAGAACCTTGATCGTTCCCTTTCCGGCCGTGTTT
>Ga0187728_1068050_pt1 | contig 10965 bp, 4 predicted proteins | sample 3_Tdevnscriptome_FD_200412 | JGI IMG/M metagenome (GOLD analysis project Ga0187728, IMG submission 200412) | Metatranscriptome of Jellyfish Cassiopea xamachana and symbiotic dinoflagellate Symbiodinium from Pennsylvania, USA - 3_T2E_ScyKB8... | ecosystem: Host-associated > Invertebrates >... | reverse complement strand
TCACTTGTACGTTAGAAGGTCCACATCAAAGACTTTCAGCTGGATACTTGTTCCACAGAGTTGCTGTGTTACACAAATCCATGTCATGAAGAATGGTATGATACTTGGAGTAGGTAGTGACAGGTATGCTTTTCGAATACTATCGAATGGTGACGTTCTTAGTTTGAAATTTGAGCACAATATCATCCAAGGTACACACAAACTGATAATATTGCTAAAACAGCACGTTATATTGAACATTTAGGGGTAAGAGCCGTATTTACCCTAAAGAACGCCTCCTTCTGATAAACGCCGCTTTCTAGAGAACGCCGCATTTTTGACTAAACATTTGTAACAAACGTCACCCTTTAAAGATGGCCACTCTCTGATAAACGCCGCACTCTAAAGAACGTCACACTTATGGCTAAATATTAGTAATAAACGCCACCTTCTAAAGATGGCCGCCCTCTGATAAGCACCGCATTATAAAGAACGTCACACTTATGGCTAAATATTGGTAATAAATGCCACCCTCTAAAGATGGCCACCCTCTCACAAAAGCCGCATTAAGAAGTTCATATCATGAACGAGGACTGTGATGGAGATGGGCGGATCCAGAGCTAGACTTTTGGGAGGCCTTAATTGTCTGTTCCATTTGAAAAGTTTTTTAACACTATTGTTACACAATAGGTTTACTGTTCCATATCTATGAGGTAGATTTTATTTTTATCCGTCCAGTCATTGTTTGCGAGTAATCTGTTTCCATGCCATTACCAATCAGTTGCCATTTTAAGTTGTAATCGCACTTACGTAAATAAAAGTCTTTTCTTTTTGCTGTGTCATGTGTCTGCCATAAAATCCCAATGCTCCATTGTGTAGTTCAGTCATCAGTAGAAGTCGCAAGAAGAAGTTGATAGTGTAAGCCGTCCGTGAGTTTAAGTTGTCGTAAGGTTGAGTTAACGTTGCTATTCTGTTGGTTAACGTTACCGTTGTCGTAGTATGGACTTGTAAGATGAGACATACTTATAGTCATTACTTGAAGAGGATTCGCAAACTTTTGTTATTAACCATTGTTATTCCTATTTCGTGGCTCGTGGCTGCAAGATTCTACAAATATAACACTATTGTTTGCTATAGGAGAGATCTCCATTTGGGGGTCATGACCCCAGCCCCCCTCTGGATCCGCCCCTGGATGGAGACAGTACTATTGACATTCTTTGACAGTGTCATACTGGTCATACTGTGAACATACAGTATATTTTTTTGAACTTTAAAAATTTTTCACATAGTCTTTCTTACGCGTATTCGGAACAAGAAAGCATTCTGCAAAGTTTCATTTTCCAGCTTGCAATGAACGCCGCATAATAAAGTTTGGTTTTGTAAATACGCCGCGGCATTCTTTATAGGAAAAACGGTTTGTATTTGAAACTTGAAACAATAAATTACTAGACTACCTTTACGGTTTCTGTATCAATCAGTTGCTTAATAGTAAGCCAACCGAGCTCATTTATTAGTGGCTTCGAGTGAGCATCATAAGGACTGTCTGTAGCAATTCTCGCAGCTCGATTTTCTAATTTTTGCAACCTTTATAAGTTTGTTCTTCTTGCACTATCCCAAACTGGACAGCAGTACCTAAAGTATGGCTCACTCAAACTTCTGTACATCATTTGTACAGTTTCTAGTAGAAGGTAATGCTTAGCTAAACAAAGCATTCCAATACCACGAGAAACTTTTTGCTATTGTCAATAAGTGCTCCTCCCAGTTACAATATTGATCTACTTGCACTTCTAAGTATTTTATGCTGGTTATGGAAGATACTTTGTCTTCTCCAACATAGATGGACGGCATTGTGGTGTTCGACTGTTTAAGTGCTCTTATTTCTAGAACCTATCAAAATGCAATGTGTTCTCGCGACATTAAGAGGCGACTTGTTTTCTTCTAGCCATGTTTTTCGTGATTCTCAATCTTAGTTTACAACATTGCTGATGGTAAAAATCGAGTTTGAGGAGAATGAAATATTTGTATCATCAGCATACATACTAGCCATTGAAGCATTACACTTCAGGAGCAAATCTTTAAAGTAAAGTAAAAAATGCAGTGGAACTAAACAAGACCCCTGTGGAACCCCTAATATATTGGGTTGTGAATTGAAAGTTTGCCCTTTAACCTTACAGTACTGCTTGCGATTTTCTAGATACAACTCAAACAAGGTTATCTTATTGCCTGATAGACGATACACTTTCAATTTATTTAAAAGTATTTGATGGTCAACAGTATTGAATGCTTTTTTCAGATCAATAAGTAGTAGTAGTGTCGTTTGGCTACACTTCCAAGTCCATTGATTCAATCCAGATCCGGAAGTCTTCATCACAATGGTTGATGGTTTTATATCCTCCTTCCAGCTTGGTGTATGGGCAATGCAGTACAAGGTGGTCTGTGTTGTGTGGTGAGGCATTACACTTGGGGCATGTTGGTGAGATCAATGAGTGATAAAGATGAACATTGTCCTTTGTCCATATTAAAGTACCGGCCATTAGTGAATTTTGATAAGCAGGTCAAAACTGAGTGAAAATATCGAAATCCAGATTGGCCTAAGTGGATAAGGTTTTTTGAATTAAGATACTTTCAAAAAGTCAAGGAAACAGGCAAAACAGAAATCGGTCTGTAATTTGAAAAATTTTATTTCGTGAGCCGTCTTTATAGATTGGTGCGATCCTTCCCTTCTTCCAGATTTCATGAAATTTTCCTAAAGACAAGCATAAATGAAATATTTGGCTAAGACTATTGGCCAATATGGGCATACCTTTCTTCTGGAAAAAGCTAGGGATATTGTCTAAACGAAACCCATTAGAAGACTTGAACTTAGAAATAGCTTTAATGATATGTTCTGTATTAATTGGTGTGAATAAAAATGATCCATCTGTAGCATGAAACTGATTACTTAAGAATGAATTTACTTTCTCAGGAATGTCTTTGCTAAGCTCTTCTACTATGCTGCAGAAATATTTATTCATAGAGTCTGCTATCTTTTCGGAGTTTGCTACTTCATTTCCTCAGGATGAAGTCATTGTTGTTTCCGGCCATTTGTTAATCAGCATATTTATAGTGCTCCAAGTATCTTTGATATTCCCTTCAGAAGAATGAATCTTGTTTGTTAAGTATTCTTTCTTAAGTTTTGAATTCATAGCAGTAGTCCTATTGCTTGTAAGCTTCCATTAATTTAATGACAACTGATAGAATGAACTACCCAAAACGATCTATTGTTTAACGATTTCTCCCTAACATTTTCATGGCTTGAAATTTCAAGCTTATTCTACAACAAGTCTATCGTCTCATTTGCCCCATGTGTGAGGCAAAATGAGGCCCTGTTCACATGATACCGGTTTCGCTATACATATAAGCACTTTTTGCCTCAGGTACCTATTCTGTTCACACCGTTAGAGTACAAGTTTCTTCATTTGTTTTGACTTCGTGATGTATGTTTCACGTGCTCATATTGGTTCAGTTTTGTAATTTATCCACAATTAGTGCTTACGTCATGTCATATTGCCAAATCGTCCATCGCACAGTCGGTTCATTTTGTAATTGATAAAAGTAAAACGAGCTGAAACCACCTGAAGCGACCCAAAACGAGCTATAAACGACTTGAAAACCCCCCAAAACGACCTTTCATGACGTAGCATGAACTTCTCAGACGGGAGAGCTGTAGTTGTCCATTTCTTTTATAAGAAACATATCTATAAGAGACCTGAGGCTGGAGTTAGACAAAATTTGAGAAACGTAGGCAAGCTGAGTTTCATGCATTAACTTGAAAAAACTGACTTTTACAAGATAATTTTTGATTAACCTTGAAACAAAATAGTAAACGCATCAACTGAACATCCTATTTCTTGCCTCACAGTTCTCTAATCTGAGTTGCAATTGTTATTGGAAGTCTTAAGGATTTTTAAATATTAAGAAACATCAGTCTGAAATTTTGTTTTTTACAAAATAAGTTGTCAGACCTGTCAACTTATAAATTTCAAAACGTGGAGATTCTGCATTTTTTCCATAAAATGGCAAGAAGATTTGGTTGAAAACATGGTGATTACATAAATTTGCTAAGAGAATAAATGTATCTGACAAAATGATGTATTCAGCAAGTAGTTTATGACAAAAACAATCATGAGAAGTCTCATTGAATTAAGTTCTTAAAAGCTTTCAGAGCATAAGATGTAAGCTGCCATACAAGCATGCCATGCTAGTGTTTTGCCAGCTGGGCTACTTCAGTATGTATGCAGCTTCCATTGCTTCTGTAATGTTGTCAAACCATTATTGCACCATTTCTGGGATAGAAAAGCATCTGAAAGTTTCATGGTTGGTGTCTTTCTTAAATGCAAATCCAAGACACACATTTGCTGTTCTAAAAATCTCACTATTTTCATTCCTGCAGTTAATTCTTCTAACAAGTGGGAAGATTTTAAGCATGTCATGAAAAATCCGGCATGGCCGGAATTCCAGCCGTATTTCAATTCGAAAAATCCGGTAGATCCGATTCTGGCTGGATTTCTTAAATCCAGATCTGGTACACCACTAGCATTTATTGAAAAATTTTTGAGCAAAGGTTGTTCATATAGGCTATAATGTTTCTATGGTAAAGAATAATATTTGGTTGAAACAAAACTTTCCATCTTCTTTACTGAAAATGAATTTCTTAAAAGACCACTATGTAATTACCAATCGAAAGCAAGCACAAATATCTCATTGAAGTACGAGCGTAAATCGTAGTGTTTTCACATTTCTTGTGCCTTTAGTTGCATTTTTGTTGCGGTGTGTTGCCGAATTTAGCAAGTTTTTAAAGTGTGCAGTGATCTGAAAAAGAAGTTTGCGCAGCGCCGGTATACAGGCATGGTCAATTTTGCTTTTTCCTTGATTGCTCTTTGTCCAGAATTCATAGCAAAAGATGCGCATAGGATTTGTAATATCGCGTAAACATCAAAGATTAGACTATGCGTATGCACAGTCACCCAAATTTCTATGCAACCATTGTGACATTTCCACGTTCTGCAACGAAGAAATCTAGAGCAGTGGTTCCCAAACTGGAGAATGCGAAGGGTCTTTACAGGACCACGAGCAGGTGCTGAAGCTTTCAAATTGTAGCCACATTCATACTTCATTTTTAGCGCAAAACTATGAACCTCGACAACTTGGCAAATTTATGATTTCAAACTACGTAGGTAATTTTCTGTGAACTTATATTTATTACCACGAATGCTTCCAGCTCCCCTGTTCAAAAAAAGATCAGTAGCGTCATTCACCGCCTTTGTAACGCTTCTTCTGCGTTCCCTTTTTACTTCCTCAATCTCAAACATTTCTGCGTTATAACTCTATAACTAGACTGGACCATGTTAAGAGTTTTCACTCAATTTCTGGCTCGTTCTATATTAGGTCAGAACGTAGACTCAAAGAAACATAGATCTTTCAGGCATACCTTATTCTAGTCACTGTATGCCTCTACACTCCAATCGATAACAAATTTATTTAGGCTTTTATAGCTATCATTTAGAATTTCATTTTTAAACATTGTTACTAGGTTATTTTGATGTTAATTTAGTTTTAGCTGTTTTGTACTTTTGCCAACTGTAAACAAATTAATAAAAACAATAATAGTAATCCAATCTATATCAACCGATAACTAACAACTACTAAGAATTGAGGTAAGCTTATACGTAAAGTGACTAAGTTATAGTTTTAGTTGTCCAATCACAAAATAGAAAAAAGGTGGGTGTTGTCACAAAACTACAATAAAGATACTTATGTAGTTGCAATCAATGTGCGGATGCTGTGCGATCATACAGTCAAAATTTGTATCTCGATCTGAGTACGAGCTTCTTCCGTAGAACATAATTAGAAACAATAGAAAGCAAAATATTTATAAGACTAACCGTTCTACCAAAATAGCTTGAATAAAAGAATCTAACGATGACCAAATTCAATGTCGCATTGATGCTAATGACTCTATAATTGTGGCTTTGCACGATTCCAGACACCCTTGATCGTTAATTTCCAGTATCCCAGCCTCTTAGGCAATCGATACCTCAGAATGTCCGAAGTACCACACAAGAACAAAACAATGCACGAATAAAACGTGAAAAATTTGTTGGCAGCACCAGACATTGTCCAGCGCTACATCTTTAACCATTAAGAGAATTTACGACAAGACGGTTGAGGCCAACTATCTGTCGATAAAGCTCGTAATTAGATAGATGATTTATTATTAGCATACATTAACAGATCAACGTACCATTTGTAAATGTATCAGTTGTTATGGATTTTATATTTATTATTCTTGTCATTACCAAGCAATTGAGAGAGTTTACTTGTATATTAAGTATGAAATTACATATCAGAAAATCTAAAGAAATGGCTTCAGAAATCGTTTAAAATTGGAATTATCATAACAAAAGAATACCATTGAAGTGGTACCTGCCTCTGCAGAGCTCTGCTTCAGGAGATGCTAGGGTTTAGGTTAGCAACATACTAGAACATAGTGTTTCATAGCAGGCCGCTCTGCGGGGCATAATGGAAATAGTTGTCTGCATGAAACGAAAACATCGCGAATCTTGAGAACTTTCCAATTTTCTAGCAATTCAAAAATTAGTTACTTACTTTCTAAAATTGTTCTATAGTAATCAAAGCCTCCTCTTTTGTTTTTAGTAAGTAATACCGGGGAAAGGCCGTAGGTCCTATAACAATGCCCCGACAAAGGAAAAACTGAGAAATGAGGGGAAGTTTAAGTAGAAAGGGAGACAAGATCAACTTTGTTGATGTTAGATTTAAAAGATGACAAATTGTAGGATTCAGGAAGAGTAGTGGGTGGCAATGAGTTCCACAGTTGAGACGTTCTAGAAATGAAAGATGATTTGTGAGATAGATTTCGTGGATTAGGTAGTGTAACTTGGAAAGGGTGTGAATAGGTAGAGTTTCTGTGTTTCGAACATGCCTCACTGGATCAGGAATAATATTCTTGATTTCCTGAGAACAATGTCCGTGAAAATAGCGGTAGATAATGGAAAGATCTGCAACAAGACTACGATGGGAGAGAGACTGTAGAGAATTAGTGAGGTTTGGATTGTTGATGAGACGGATAGCTTTAGACTGGACTCTGTCAAGACGATGGAGAGAAGATTTAGGAGCACCACCCCAGACATGAGAGCAGTACTCCAGAGAAGTACGAACCTGGGATTTGTATATAGTTTGTAGTTGAGGTGAGAAATAGCCACGGGCTCTAGAAAGAAAGCCAAGTTTCTGAGATGCATGCTTTTCTATGGAATTGATATGGGGTTTCCAAGATAGATTAGATGAAATAGAAAGACCAAGATGAGTGATAGAAGATGAACTCTAACCATCCATGTAACTCATTTTCCTGTAGCATTTAAAAATGTCATGTCACTTTCATCAAATAGTTTCTCACCACTGTACTTATCTATATGGTGTACTATAGGACGCTTGATAGAGTACGCGCAAGATATTCCCTTACCTTGCTCCTATTGCTTCTATCTCATTTTCAGATCCATATTTGAAAAGTGCAGCCTGTCTTACGTAGTTTCTACTAAAAAGGTAATTTTTGACACAAAAAAGCTCCTGTCATTATGAAGTTTTAATCTTTCACCGGTAGACATACTGTATTTCTACACATTTTGGCTGGAGTAGCGATAAGCTTTGATTTCTGACGGTTTAACAATATGGATTGCTTTTCTAGTAACTTTTCCGTTATTCGTTGCTAACAAGTATATAATATTTTATCTGTAAAGTGTATCGTTGGTAGCCAGTTAGAGGCACGCTACAACATTTGTATTGTTGTTGGCCGAAATAAGACTTTTTGAAGAAATTTGCAAGCATGATATTGGGGTCCTAGATGTAATGAGATCCTAGATCAGTCCCCTCACAATGCAAAACGAGGGATTCATAGGGTGAGTAAATTGGCCTACGGCACTGCCGAGAGAAATATGGATAGCGTACCTTTCACTGGTCTTGACTATACACGTTTTTTGATAACAATGCAAGACTCTAGCTTCATCAAGACTTGAGTCCTGTATATATGCTCCCGTAAAGTTTGCTAGCCCGCTTAGCAAGATCTCGCCCCATTCAGAAATCAATAGATAAACTTGTTTCCATTTACATGAGAAGGCGGGTTAACCAGGTAAGCAAGATCTCGCTGAAACGCTATTGAGGTGTCTATTCCGAGTTAGTTGAGTAGTGTATTTCGTTCTGTTACACTAGTCCGCAAAGTATATACAATTAATATTTGTTACAGCTGTAATTTAGGTCTAGGTATTAAGTTAGGCCTTTTCGTGACCATGTGCTGGTAGGATAACGATAAATCAATAATGGAATAACGCGAGTTTTAACAAATATAATGAAGGTGTATCGAGACAAATTCCAGATTCGGTACATCTCGGTAGGCGGGATACTAATTTTCCCATATAAGGTTTCCAACCCGCTTACCATGGGAAAATGGACTATACTGGGTATGTGTTATTTTCGAGCAAGCACATTTTCAAATTCATAATCTTCTTTTTGTAGCTTTTGGCTATTTGCATCAGTTTTCATGAAGCATGAATTGTCTTATCGTTTTAAAGGCAACTAAGAAGTGTTTAAAGAGCAGATCTTGAGATAAACACAAGTTACGGTGCAAAGAACTATGGAGGAGACAACTAATTATCTCAGCAAGTGGGCTGCATGTTTTCACATAAGGCTGAGATCTTGCCAAGCGGGTTAGCCTGCTTGTCGGGATCATATAAACAGGCGCTTAGAGTTTTGTGTATTCGAATTATAGTACTGTTTATAAATTAATCTTTGCATTATTGATGCAATATTTATTATTCTACTCTACATCTGTTTTTGCTTTATGATGTAGCGAAGCCTAGAACAAACGTCGCGTTTTAAATCAACAAACATTGGAATAAATTCTTTTGACTTTCAGACCAAGTTACACTTTTAATACTGAAAAAAAATTTAATAATAGTTGTAGGCTCAAAACCAGAACATTTAAAGATATTGAGGCTCAGAGAAACGCTAGGTATTTATATAAAAAAGTGTGTATTACTATTGTCACATGAATAGCACAGAATTTTAATTTTAGATTGTGTATGGCCCAATGGTAGAGCGTCTACCTCACAACCGGTAGGTCGTGGGTCCGAGCCCGGGCCGAGTCATATCAAAGATTTTTAAAATGGTACTCACTGCCTTCTCGTCTGTCACTCGACATATGAGAATGGAGTGGTAAAGTTAAACTCGCGGAGCTACCAGTGGACCAGCCCCCCGCTGTAGCTTTCACTGCATTCGCAGACGCGTGGCCTAGGGCTATGGAAACGGAGATAGGCGTCGCCCTATGAGCCATGTGGCGTGGGAATGGACTTTGACTTTGACTAAATGAATACAGAAGAACAAGTTCTGTTTTAATAACAAGGAAAGTGGGACTACTATCATTGAGTATTGAGCTTTTTCATCTTATAAGTTTTCATACACAAAGCAACCCTTCAGCACAACAAAAATCTGCAAGCTAAGTTATTTATAATAAAAGTAGCCATTCAATGGAACAAAAAGAAAAAAAGTCAATTAGCATAAGCGTTTGGTAATCGCCAACAGAATTGCAATCGTTCATTTACAATAAAAGATGCAGATTATTTGGAAGATGATGCTTATGTGTACAATTTGACTGGTCCTGTTCTCGTCAAGAAGGATACTTCTAAAGCCATAATAAATACCAAAATTGAACTAAATGAGGGTGACTGTTGAAGAATAAAATGAGTATGGAATCAAAGAAGGGCAAGCTTTTCCCAGACGATGCCGATGGTATTTTCAGAAAATTTTGATACAACTCTTAGAATTGTGGAATTAAGGAACAATTTTGAACTACAAAACCAGGGACAAAAGTTAATAATTGAACATTGGATCACCTCTTCAAAGTACGCCGTACTCGGTGAAATTTTATTGAAAAACTCCTTGATTCGTTTCCCGATTCCTACTTCAATAATACTTGGAATAATTGGGTTCTGGACTGAAGTTTACTCAATATATTGATTTACATAATGCTATACTTATCTATGTAAAGAGTAATCTGACATGTTTTTCCAAACTTAAAGGAGTTCTGTTCGATTTCCATGACTTTTGTTCCATGTCGATTTTGCGGTTTTTATTGTGCAGTTTTGCGGTTTTAAAATTGTGCAGTTTGACGGTTTTCAATTAGTTGTAACAGTTTTGCGGTCTTCAACACTAATCTCAAACTTCTGTTTAACATGCTCGTATATGGAGAATCGTGTTTGCCTCTTAGAGTTCTTTGTCTATGAAGGGCCTCCAGACTTCGACGCTCCAGATGTTGAATCGTAGGAATTTTGCATAATGAAAGGCAATTAAATTTGTCATTTGAATGAAAATTAAAGCATAATACAGATTTATATAATTTCTGAAATATATAAATTGTAGGGTATTCACTGAATACCTTAAACACCCTGACACTACGCTAATCTTCCCAAGCATCCTTGGCAGTGTCGTCCTTGTAGACGAGATGCAGCTCTATGTTCAATAAGAGCATCTCTTTGAGATATGTAGGGCGTGGTTCTTAAAGCTTTTCAGGAATTTTACACCTGACCTCTTCCTTCTTTCTCCCTACCTCCTTGCTTTATACATTGATACAAACTTGTTACAAGTCCCCAGCTCCCCACTCCAAGAAATGATCTGAAGCTCCTAATATTAATAAGACACTACTCTTGCTGTGACTCAGGTCCACACATTTCATCATGGCAAACGAGTGCTCTGGATGCATCAGGATGCTTGCTCCTATATCAATAGTCACTGCATTTATCTACTCTATTTTGATTCTAGACATATCTGGAAGCGAAGAACACTGTTTTCACGTTGGAGTAGAGTACCCAACTCTTGCTGTGTCAAAGATGTCACAACATTTCAAAGCACCTGTGGTGGTCCAAAGTACATAGTAGGAGT
>Ga0187728_1099510_pt1 | contig 12562 bp, 1 predicted proteins | sample 3_Tdevnscriptome_FD_200412 | JGI IMG/M metagenome (GOLD analysis project Ga0187728, IMG submission 200412) | Metatranscriptome of Jellyfish Cassiopea xamachana and symbiotic dinoflagellate Symbiodinium from Pennsylvania, USA - 3_T2E_ScyKB8... | ecosystem: Host-associated > Invertebrates >... | reverse complement strand
TCTGGATTCTTGAGATCCATGATTTGGATTTGACTGTTTTCGAACTGGCAACTCTTCTGCCCTTGACTATTTTGTGCCTGGACCACAGAATAGGCATTGTGGAAGAGATAGCGAGACCAAGTGGGTAGTTCGCGGCAAAGATTTTGAAGAACTTTGACAATAGATACACATGGCAAATTCTCTGCAAAGTTTACTTGAAGATTTGCATAGTGTAATTACACATAGAAGCAGTGGCAAAGGGAATGAAGCATCAAGTATTGTAGGAGATATAGTTTCACTATGTCAAGATTTATTCACACCACCAGATTTAGAATATGGCTCATCATTGCTGTTCAGTGAAGAATATGGAGTTCTTGAGTTCATCAAGGCTACAATTAAATTAAAAGAGTTTGAAAATCCGAAAGCTGACCTCCTTTCATTTTTGGAAACCTATTTGGATGTTGTCAACGATTTCATTCCTCATTACGCTGAAGCAATAAAGGAATTGTGTCTTTTGGTTCTAAACAGAGATATGTCAAGCAAAGTGAAAATTGAAGGATACAACCTTCTTATGAAATTGCTTAAATCAAAAAACAAAGATGTCCAAGAGAAACTGGGTGTTTCTACCCTAGTAGAAAAATTGTTTTCACTTTGTCTGCAAAGCTCAAAGCAGAGTTCTAGTGGAGTACGTGGAGCTATTTTCCACACCCTTGGAATAATTGCTGAAAGGTATCCAGAACACTTAACAGGAAAAGCTGACAGACTTTCATCAATATATCTTGGTACCCTTAAGGAACAGATGGTTGGTGTCAAAAAACCAGACTTTCTTGTCATTGCTGGATGTTTACATGGTTTGACTGGTTACTTAGTCAGTTTTTCAAAGCCGTTGGATGAATGTCCAAATTATGCCTCTGAACTCTTTGGGTATATCAAAACAGCAGTTGATCCTAAGCTTGACCTCGCAAGATATGAAATCCCGAAAGCCGCTCTGTCTTTGCTGGAGAGACATTCATTCTACTTTCGTCAACTGATTACAAGCAATTATCAAGATATTTATGATTCGTTATGCATTTGGAGCAAACACAGTAACAAAGAAGTCAAGATTTCCGGTCTTAAAGCTTTGGATGCTTGTCTTTACCAGATCTCAAGATGTATAGTTGAAATGGGGAAAAATGCGCAGTCAATGTCTATTCTCACGGGCTTCGTAACACACTTTCATAAAGTTTTAAATTCAGATTCTGCCAATATAAAGGAGCTCTCAATGGCTATAAAAGGTTTTGGCACTTTTGCCCAAGCATGTAAAGATCTGCTTGGTGAGGGAGATCTTAAGCTTATCTTCGAAGAAATTCTACTCAAAAGTCAGCATTTGTTTTCAAACATCGAAAATTTAACAGATTCAATGCAGTACTTCGCTGGATTCATGGAACCATTTTCAAATATATTACAACAGATTAGTGAAGTCTCTAGTGTGAATCTAATCCCTATCGAAAGAATGATTATTTTACTGTTTGATAACTATCCTAAACTTGGAAAAGGAGGAATGCTTATTTATGAAAAAGGATTGGCACAGTTCATCCGAGTTCTAGCTCTGAAAATCAATGTCTTCAAGGACTTTTTATCTCAGATTGTTTATCAAGGATTGATAAGAACGTGCTCGCATTCCCTTGTAACTGAAGAGGGACTTTCAAACGAGAATGATACATTGGATGAGGAAGTTCGCATATCCTACCAAAGCTACTCGGATTTATGGTCTGCACTCTTATCTCAAAAGAGCTATAGAGACCAAACTGTATTGGATGATTCTACAGTTCCAGTGGTTTTGGCAAGTTGTGTATATGATGAGCTTATCCAATCTATTCTTCTTATAACGAAGAAGTTAAATTTGGGAGCATTAAATTCTTTGCACTTGGAGCCAGGTACCAACACATCTACTAAATCACCTGATGGAATTCCCATTCCAAAGTCAGATGAATCCTCACCTGTTGCTGCAAAAGATGTTGAAATTTTTATCAATTTAGTTGAATTCTCCAGAGAAATTCTATTGAAATGCAATCCTACATCTTTTCACCGCTGGATACCAATTTTTATTAGAGAAATCATTATTCTTACCTCAAGATACCCGTTCGTCAGTGGATTCTATAAACTAATGGAAATGAGCGCGAGGATCTGTGTAAAGTTAGATTATTTTGAGCATTCAATAAGGGATGACACAACACCTGGTGAGGACAAAGTAACGTATTTGCTCCTGAGCAGATTCATTAAAGATGTGCTAGGTCGGATCAGGCAGTTCAAATATGATTTACTCATTTCGTGCTTGCAATTTCTACTGCATCTGCCTGTGCAGTTCGTGAAAGAAAACATTTCAAGTTTTGCCAAACCAATTGAGATGGCCTTGACACTTGGGTTGTCTTACGATGCACTCGCTGTTGCTGCATTAGATGCCTTAGAGCACTGGAAAACATGCATTTCCCAATCATTGCTGAAGCCACTACTTTATGAGATTCTCCCTTATTTTGATGGTTATCTACAAGCAGGATCTGAAAAGCGAGGAGGTGATGGTGGCAGTGAAGAAATCACAACGATTAGTCAGTCAGCCCACAACAGAAGAAACAGAATACCAATAAGATTATTGAAAGCATTGCGAGATTCTAGCAAGACTAGCACTTCTCCTCAGATGCAAATGAGGTTTCGTATGGTGAATCTTCTGGGAGATCTTGGTGGAAGCTTAAACATAGGATTGGTGAAAGGGGGAAGAATCCCCGACCTATCCCATGCAGTCACGTGGGGAACCACCAAGCAGTTATCGTTTGCATTGCCATTTAATGACATGAAGCCAACCGTCTATTTGGATCCCTTTTTGCCCCGTGTCATTGAACTTGCGACAGCATCAAGTGATCGACAAACAAAGGTTGTTGCATGTGAGCTACTCCATGCATTGACGTTATTCGTGTTGGGAAAAAGTACACAGCAGACAAATCAAAGTTCAAAACAGGAAGGAATGATCGAAATATACAGTCACCTCTTTCCTGCTGTATTAGAACTTGCATGTGATATTGAACAGGTTGCAGAACAGCTGTTTAAGCCATTGGCATTTCAAATGATACACTGGTTCACGAGCAGCCCTTCGAAAACGGAAAGCCCAGACACAATGAAGCTTCTAAATGCAATACTTGATGGACTGGTCAACCAGAAAAATAATGCTTTGAGGGAATTTTCGGCCATATGTATTCGCGAATTTCTAGAGTGGTCCATTAAGCAGTCTTCTGGCAAGCTCAGCAAAAGTGCAATTAACCCAAAGGCGTTGTTCAAACGAATTTACAGTATGGCTATGCACCCAAATGCATACAAGAGAATTGGTGCTTCGTCTGCTTTCAACAGCTTATATGTGGTTTTGAGAGAGCATGAGGAACTTGTTGACATTTATATCTTGGAATTGTTGGCATATTTTATGGAAAGTCTAGCAATTGCTCATAATGATGAACCAGTCATAGGAACAATTGAACAAAGCAAGCAGGCGATAGACCACATTGGAAGGATCGTTAAACAGAAAGCCGGATTGCTTTTCAAGAGAAATAAATTCAGAAGGGTTCCTCCGGTATTGCAGCCAATGGAACCAGTTGAATTTACTATTGATCATATGTTTGTTTGGTTGCTTCGTCAATGTGGGTTGCCAAAAGCTGAATGCCGACATAAAAGCATGGAACTTCTTTACAATCTACTACCAACTCAATCAGGTGTATCTCATGCAAGGATCTGGTTTGAAAATACTCTGACGTCGGATGGGCCAAACTTTTTCGTTGAAAGATTTGAAGGCTACGGCGTCATCAGTGGTTGTATTAAGCTTTTGCCGTTTCTTGGTAAACCTGGCTCTATTGTGAAAGTAAAAGACCTGGTCGATTGGCATGAGAAATTTCTGGCAGCACTTGACTGTTATATTTGGGCCTCACAGTTAGTCAAGCTTGAAAAATTTTTTACAAAATCAGGTAGTGTCATGCTGGAATGTGTCGGCTTCTTTTTAAAAGAGCTCGCTTGCCATGATTTAGAGTCAGTAATAGTCTGTCTTCGACGTGCTGGAATGAAGAGTGACCATGAAAGTATCACACCAATGTACAAAGAGAAATACAATAGGATAAAATGTACCGCAATTATAAGAACGCTGGATTTCCTTAGCAGCACCTTCGCAAATGAAATGTGGAGAAATGACAGTTTTGCGAACCAGAAATCAAGAATCTTCTCAGATGATTTTTACTTATTAGTGTGCCGATGTCTTTTTCATCCTGAATCTGTTGGCTTCAATGTTACAGATATTGAGATCCTGAAGAACCTCCCGGAACAGATGCATTCATTATTATTGGCAATGAGGAAAGGCCTACCAACAATGTCATCTTTTATCACATATATGACCTCATTCCTATCGAAACGAAGATATGATTTGGCTGCGTATTTACCAGTGGATTTAAGAAGTAACACGTTGCAGAGTAATATGGAATACTTAGAAGTGCAGCAACTTATTACTGGGTATGAACTTCTGAATAGAACTGGCATTTTAAAGGACTGCAAAAATCAGCAAGATATAGCTCGGTTATGTTCTGCTTTGTTTTCTAATGTTGTGGATGAACTTCTGCCAGCCATTTATGATTCCAATAAAACAATTGTTCCATCGCAAAAGAACCTGGCTGATTCATTGCTACTCCTCGCCCTGCGTCTCCAGGCAGAGAATGGCATGATAGTAAAGATACTCCTTGACCAAAGACCAGTTGAGACAACACGAGGAAGCAGTAAGATCTCAACCAGAGGAAGTGTCTTTTACCAGTTTTTCAAATCAGCTGTAAATGACCATATTTCCGAATTTGGTGGCTCAATTCTCGCAAATATAATCAAAAACGTCGGTGAAAATTCATTCCAAGCTGCTATTATCTTGCAAGAACTCTTCGAATATATTGCTAAACAGTTTGGAGGAAGCGATAGTGCTGGAAAGACAAGAAAAGACCGCATTCTTAGAGCCATAATCAAGGAATGGATATCTTTAAAGCCACTATGGAAAACAGAAGCAAGAATGGAAGCTAAAATTGTGGTTGTTGAAATTCTTAGGAGCCTCTTAACAATCAATGCAAAGATTACTTTAGAATCATCTGGGTCGAATAGTTCTTCACCCTTTGGGACGTATTCACTGCTGCTCTCAGATACTACAACCGGACTACCTCTCAAGACGCAAATGTTCGAAATGTTGCCAATCTTTATAGACAATATTGATCGATGCCAGAGAAATATTTTGAGCGATTTGTTGAAAAACTTCATTGTGAAAGCGTTCCCAGTGTCTTCAGCTGATCTCATAATTGGCACAACAATGCACAGTGAATATACTACTTGTATACAACAGCTTTTCAAGTGCTTAGCAGTGTCGTCAAGTCATTTTCTGCTCGACGTGCTGCTAGTAGTAATCGTCAGGGAAACAGAAGATGTGTACGAGAAGATTATTTTGCCCTCTCTGAAGTTGCTGTCCAAAAGGTTGAGCTCAGAAGAAGCCGTATTATCATTTGGCCTATGCTTAGACATCTTATTTGATGAAGATAATCAATCTACTGATATCAGAAAGGGCGTCACTAACAGAGTTATTTTGATACTCTTGCATAACCTTGAATCCAATCCTGTGAAGCTATTTTATGTTAAAAATATCAAAAGCATTGTGGAGAAATGTGAAGCCAAGCTTCCCAAGCAGTTTGAAGCAGCCTTTGAAGCACATTTGGTAACGAAGATTTGCTGCTTCAAGTTGATTCAGACCCTTTTCATTATTTTTGCAAAAGACGAACTAACTGTAAAGCATTCTGCTATTGTTCAAGCAGTGTTTCCATCATCAGCAACTGGAAAGGAGTTGACCCAAGCAATTACAAAAGCTGCTCACAGTGCTAAAAGTGAAGATTGCCGAGGTGAAACTATGCTACTAGACCTTCGAAGGGAGTATCATCGTTCTGCTTACAATGCACTTTGTGCTGTAATCGCATGCACACAATCAGAACAGAAGTTCTATACTGGTTTTCTTTTCACCGAAAACAGAATCAAGGGCCAGTTGCTTTGGGAAAATATAATCGACATTGATCAGCAGCTGACTTTTGAAGCAGAACAGACAGTTCCATTTGCTAGAAAAAAGCATCTCCAAGTGATTCGGAGAATGCGTGTTTCCACTGAAGAGGATGACGAATTCCAGGGTAAAGGTTATGTGCCCTACCTTGCATCTCAGTATCTCATGGACAGTAGCTTGAGTGAAGACGTTAGTAAATTTGAATTTTCAACTCCAGTCCAGGAATATTCAACGGCTGCCCAACGTCTGCGATCGCAGTATGCTAGAGGAGAAAAATATCAATCAGAAGATAGTACACAGGATGTAGCTCTTTTGCCTGACAATGTTCTTGAAATGGATGAAGTGAACAAAAATGAATGCATGTCGACTCTAGTTTCACTTCTGAAGCATATGAAGATTTGGCGTGTGTACGATTACCCAAATCAGGGACAGGAGGGGCAGGAATTGCCAGCATGGATGAACTGTTTGTTGAAGAAGTTCAATGCTAATGACTCTGCTCTTAATGTGAAAATTTTTATACTGAAGCTCCTTGTAAATGTACCGCAGGTCTTTGAACCATATGGGAGATTTTGGTTCCCATCCATTGTTAAATTGATAATAAGTGAGCAAATACCTGGGGACCGCTTAAGCTATTTCATTGTCGATGCGATTGTTGTCATGTTGTCTTGGTCAAGTACATGTATTCCTGAGTTTTCAGTGCTCGGCAAAAATTTGGCAAGCAGCCTTTTTGATTACTTAGTACGAAACAGCCACCACAGTAACAGAGCTGTTTTAAAGAATAATTTGCAAGTAGTCAAAACAGTTGCTAACGTCTGGAAAGACCTTCTCGAAATAAATTACAAGATCATATATGACAGGTTTAGTTGTAGTGACCAAAATACCAAAGATAACATGACAGGGATTCAAATTCTTGGAGCAGTACTCACAAGTGGCCTCCAACCATACTGTTCTAACACTGATGTTCATGAGGAGAAATACTACTCAGCTTTGACTGAAAATCTCTTTTGCAAGTATAAAGAGGTTTATGCATCTGTAGCTGAAGTTATCGGATTGGCGATGAAGTTTGTCACTGACAACGATAGTTCTGTTGACTGTCCTATCTTCATGAAGACGTATGAAAAGCTTATTCAGCTGAGCTCCTCGAGTATCGAGAAGTTTGTCATATGTTTACACCGAATACAGCTGAACTACTCAGTCATTGTTGACAAGTTCGTAATGAAACTTCTCTACATCCTCCCATCCTTACATGGTGTTCTTAAGCAATACTGTCTGGAGACTTTAGCCTCACGTGTTAACAGTTTTGATGAGCCACGGAACATTTTTATAGAGCTCAAAGAAATGGGCCTTGATACATCAATCAACCATAGGGATGAAGGTGTTCAACTTGCTGCTGTCAACCTAATTAATGGTCTTTTGAAATATTTGACTACAAATGAGACGTTGCCACTGCTACATTCAATTGTTAAGCTTAGAAATCAGTCAAGTGTGACATTGAGGGAGAAAATGTATGAGACATTCATGTGGATCTTTGATAATTACAGGATTGAAGAGCAAGCATCAGAAGCTAGAGAATCGTTGGAAATACTGAAACTAAGCAAAGAAACATTACTCCTCGGAATTAATGACAAGAACACAAATATCAGTTTGAAGGTACTTAGTTTCTGGCAACACGAAACCCGCCTTCCCAATTCAACCATCGAACGTTTTATTGAGATCCTCAGAGCCCTTTATTCAAATAGAACCGAAAAAGAGTATTTGAGCTACTTTACAAACCTGATGCTGCAACTAACATCTCTCAGTCCTGATTATTGTTTGCCACTCTTCAGCGAGCCCTTGGACTCTTCAAAGCGATTTGAGGAGTATGATGTGAATTTTTCATGGCAAAGACAGAAAATTGCAATGACACCATTATTTGCAGCAAGCCAAATTCAAAGCCAGATTTCATCTCAGGAGAGCAGCTTCTCGATTGGTATGATTAAAGCTACACAACAAAGTTTGCAGTTTTCACCAACGCAACAGGAAATAGGAACACTAAACTGGATGAATCCAACTTTTCAGATTGGATCTGAAGGAAGTACATTATCGCACACAAGCCCCAGTCAAGCCTCTATGCTCATGTCGTCCATGGAATTGGAACGTAAGCGAAATTTTAATGTTGGTATCCTTCGCAGTGGTACTCAATCTCATGTGCAAACTGAGAGTACGAAGGTAGAAGAGAAATATGAAATCATGAAGCTAAAAAAGAGAATATGGAAAAGCAAAGAGAAAACCAGTAGTTACTTTGCTGCCAAAGAGAAAAGATCACAGAAGCTGCGACGGGCTGCTTCACAGAGACAGAAAGCTGCGAGGGACCATAAAATTGTCATGTATAGAAAATATAGAAAAGGAGAACTTCCAGATATCCAAATAAAGCATTCTGAGTTGATTGTGCCATTGCAAGCAGCAGCTCAGTGTGATTCAGTCATTGCACGAGAGTTGTTCAAGATGTTGTTTGATGCGTTGACAAATGAGCTGCCAGACAAATTATCAGAGAGTATCGTAGACCAAGCGTATTCTGAAATTCAGGGGGCGATAAATGGTATGATGAGTGATTCGACCATGTTTCATCCACCATTTGTTTTCGCATTGGAAGATGCTTGTTATAGAAGTGGAAGTTTTAAACTAGATGCTAATATTGTGGCAGTAGCAAGCAGAACTGGAATTCAACAACCAGTTGGGATCATTCTTTTAGAGAAACAGCTGCTTGATAATAAATCCAATGAGCCTTTGCAGAAAAGGAGGCATACAGAATATAGTAATGATGAAGATTTTCTGGCTTGGATTGAACTTGCAAAGCTTTACAAATCTATCAATGGATATGATTTCGTCCACACTATATTCAGTTCTGAAATTACAAGACAAGAAACTACAAGATTGGCTCTTGAGTGTGAAGAGAGAAATGATTATGAGAATGCATTGAAATATTACAATGAGCTATCATCAACTACTGAATGGCATGGTAATGAACCTAAACAAGAAGAAGAAGAGTTCTGGGACTCAGCAAGATTAATGTGTTACAACAATCTTGCTAGGTGGTCAAAGCTAAAGACTTTAACGCTTCAAAGCATTGATGACGATAGTCCCGCAGATATTAACAAAATTTGGGATGACGTACATATACAGGAGCAATACCTACCTTATTACATTCGAAGTAATATGAAACTGAAATGTCATACCACAGATGGATCTGATGCACGACAGTTTGACTCTTTCATTGATGAAGCTCTAAGAATCGAAGAGCGAAAGGAGATTCTTGAGTCAAAATTCTGCGATGATTTGGCTTTTATAAAGATTCTTCAGGGAAATTTTGGAGCTGCGAAACGTTACATCAGTATCGCCATTAGAGGATTTTGTGAGGAATGGTCAACCTTGAGCATCTTAATGAAAGAAAGCCGTTTGGATGCTTTGAGTAGATTGCAGAAGCTATATGAAATGAAGGAATTCACAGATCTCATGTCTATGGATGGCAACTTTAATATAGCAACAGTTAAAGAAATGTTAAGCAGTTGGTCAAAAAGACAATTGGATGAATACGTTCATCCTATTGCATTGTGGGATGATGTGATGATCAACAGATGTACATATTTGAAGAAAATAAAGCAAAAGTTTGGAAATGCTGGGAGATCTGAAGAAATTAATGACCTAATTGACGATGAACAAGCGAAATGTCTTCTCAAGATTGCTGATGTTGCAAGGAAACAAGGAAACTATGCAATTTCATCAAAGTATTTGCGAGAATCTTATAATTGGACAACCAGAGACCACGCAAGAGACAATGGACTTACTATGTATTGGTTTCATGTTTTTTCTCACGTAAATCGTGAAAAAGCAAAGATGTCACCGTTACCAGAAGCAGTCTCGTCGTTGTTTACAGTTCTCGACCAATTGCAAAATCTAGATTCAGTTGCAAAAAGTCAAATCTCTTGGTCCATTCAGCATCGCCTCCATCAAAATGACACTTTGGAATGCTTGACTGAAATGATTTCAGAGCAAGATATCTCTGATGTAAGTAACCTGATTAGTCGCCATAAGGATATGTTTCAGAAGATGTTCGGGACACTACCTCCAATGAGAAAAGACCCTTTTTTCAGTTTCATTAATGAGCATTTGTATACCTCCCTTGACTCTGCTGTTGCTTCAACTCATCAGCTGTCTGCAGAATGCCCTGAAAATCGAAAATTGATAGAAAAAACTTTAATGACTATGGTAATGTTTTGCGACAGACGCTTGAAGGACAGCGAAGAAAGTGGAGCAAAATTTGCTAGAGAATCAGAATATGCAAATATTGTTGTTCGTTATTTGCTGAAGTCATTGACACTTGATTCAAAAGACGCACGTCTCAGATTTCCTAGGCTTTTGCAAATTATCGATCGTTACCCTGAGACATTTTCTCTGTTTTCAAAAAAGGTTAAAGAAGTGCCAACATGGATGTTTTTAGCATGGCTGAACCAAATTGTTGCACTTTTTGACAAAACCAAGGAAGTATTGTCAATTATTGCTACAGACTATCCTCAAGCATTGACTTACCCTTTACGAATAAGCAGCAATATGTTCTCATTTGATGATTCACCTGAAGGAATGCAAAATAAAGATGAATATCAACGATTGTTGGATCTTACTCATAATCCACTTTGCGATGATTTTATTAGCGCACTTGAGCAGCTCTCTGATCCTATGCACGTATTTAAGGATTGGAGCGTGGATATGTTGAAGCTTTTAAAAGTAAAACGAAGAGATGTAGGTGAGATCAAGAAGCTCTTTGAATACATTTGGAAAAGGCTTTTTCAATTGGCTGAGCGGAACGACCGAATCAAGGGAGATTTTCAAAGGAAATGTTCCAAGGACTTGTCGAAATCAGTAAGAGATTTTTTTGGCAAAGACGGATCAAACATTGCTGACATGCCTGTGCAGAAATTCAACGACAAAGTGAAAGAAGTGACAGAAAGGCTTAAAGAGATTGGGAAGTATCAGGGTAATCTAAAGACTTATTCGCCCTGGTTTGCTGGTATACAAGGAACTCAGGGGCTTATTGAAATTCCAGGGCAATACACTGGCGAGAAAAAACCCTTGCCAGAGTATCATGTTCGCATCGCAGGGTTTGATGAAAGAGTGCTTGTTTTGTCATCATTAAGAAAACCGAAACGAATAAAAATAAGGGGAAACGATGAAAAAGAATATGCATTCCTCGTAAAAGGAGGTGAAGACCTCAGGCTGGATCAGAGAATTGAACAGCTATTTCAGATAATGAATGTAATTTTAGCGAAAGATCCAGACTGCAACTCCAAAGCTTTGATGTTGAAAACTTACCAAGTTATTCCCTTAACAGCCAGAGTTGGTTTGATTGAATGGGTGGATAACAGTATCCCCTTGAAAGAATTGATTGCAAGTGTATACACTGATAAGGAAAGAAATTTCTTAGAAAAAGCGGACCATCCTCACCAGAAGTACGCCCAATTTATCAGGTCCTACAGCTCTTCAAATGACATCGTATCGCAATATTTAAATGTATTCAAGAAGGCATCATATTCTGAAGTTGTGAAGTCTTTTACTGGAATACAAGCATTGATACCGTGGGATCTTCTGAGACGAGCTCTTGATCGTTTATCTGCATCAACTGAAGCATATTTTGTGTTAAGAAATCATTTGATTCAGACTCATTCATGCTTGTCTGTTTGTCATTACATACTTGGCATTGGAGATCGTCATTTAGAAAACCTGATGATTAACAAGTCAACTGGTGGAATTATTGGAATCGATTTCGGATATTCATTCGGAATCTCAACAACTATGTTGCCTATACCAGAATTAATGCCATTCAGACTCACTGGACAGTTCAGGAATTTGCTGTTGCCATTGACAGATTTGGGACCCTACCGAATTCCAATGACACACGTATTGCGCGCTCTTCGAAATGATTCTCAATTACTTTTAAACACCATGGATATATTTGTGCACGAGCCACTGCTTGACTGGCAGGTAAATGCCCAAAAACAGTTGAATCAACTGGATGAAACTGACACATCGCTGAACTGGTATCCAAAAGAAAAAATTTCAATATGTACACAAAAGCTGAAAGGTATAAATTGTGCCTTTATTACAGGTGAAGAGCTGAGATTGCATCAAAAGAGAGGCCTGAAGGAGTTTCAAGAAGTGGCATTCGGTATTTCTCAGTACAATATCAGGAAAAGATATTTAGAAAAGGCGGAAAACCAAGGGTGCGCATCTAAATACTACCTGAAGCCTGAAGAACAAGTTGCATGTCTGATTGACCAAGCTACAGATTTTAATATTCTTGGAAGAACATATGCTGGCTGGAAGCCTTACATATAAACAGTAATTGAAATACTGTCCCAGAGTCTTTTATAGAAAATACTTTGAAACATTCTTACGGCATATAGCTGATGCCTACTCTGATTAGACAATTGATACAATATTTTTTGCTTTATTAAACAATTGACTGAAATA
>Ga0187728_1019363_pt1 | contig 12992 bp, 7 predicted proteins | sample 3_Tdevnscriptome_FD_200412 | JGI IMG/M metagenome (GOLD analysis project Ga0187728, IMG submission 200412) | Metatranscriptome of Jellyfish Cassiopea xamachana and symbiotic dinoflagellate Symbiodinium from Pennsylvania, USA - 3_T2E_ScyKB8... | ecosystem: Host-associated > Invertebrates >... | reverse complement strand
TTGATTGATTGATTGGAATGTTATTGTCCTGTCTCTTCCATAGAAATATGATTTGTCTTTAGTTGTCTATTTTCCTTTCCTCAATAACTGCCTAGGTCTGAATAAACATCCAGTCTTAACAAGCCTCCACTCAAAATACTTTTGTTTTTTAAATAAATCAAGTGTCAATTTACAGTATTCCTTTTGTGATGAGGTAGTGCCAGTCAAAGACTTTTTCCTCAATAGTTGATTATTTGGTATTTTCCTTTCCGTATCTTACTGTTCTTACCCTGGGGAGCAAAATTCTTCATTGGTTCTCAAGTTATAGAATATAGGACGCTCACAGATATCTCTTTCATGAAAGGGTGATTTATGCTTTCATTGGTTTTAAATATGTCAATCATAAGGGCTTGTGAGCAGCAATAAATACAGAGAAGTTGGTAAGCGTGTCTATATGCATGTCTGGGATATTCTCATCACATAAAATGGACCTTTTAAATATGAATAAATATATCACTATGGAAGACCAGTATCTGACTTACAGTCATACCATGCCAAATAGAACAGACTTCAAGAAAGTGTCACATGTCATCTTCACGAAATTCTTTAGAATTGTCCATATATGTAAACAAAGGGCATCCTTAAAGTTGCTGCTTGATGTTTCAAGTTATTCCAAAGATGTCACTTCAAAGTTTTCAACTTTTTCCATGGTGTGAAGTTATCAGTAGAGGAGACGAGTTTTTCGAAATTTTGAGGTACTTTGTTTGATCAAAATTTTTTAGCGAAATAAAATTTATTCCTCAAATGAATATATTGGTACACTATCAGATATCAATATTGATTAAAAAGTATGTCATACATTTGGTCCATAATGGCAGCCTTTACGTGTTCACTGCCAGACGTAAAAAGGTACAAATTTAATGGGCTGTGGCTGCCTTCAGACAGAACAGATATATGAAAAGTTATCTTTTATGTATTTTTGTATGTTGAATTGTCATTCCTGCTAAAGTTTCGAGGAAAGAATTGTTTATTAAAACTCAAGTCCTTAATATGACAACAGCAAGCAATTAACTAGACACTTTGTCCCACTTTCATACCTCTGAGGCATAGGATGTATGTATTATTCAGGGATCCAACTTCTTTCATACTTGATGCTCTCTATTGTTTAATGAAATCAGTGAAAAATTTCGGGGGACTGAGAAAAATGTCATGTATCCAGCAAATGACAATATCTGTGAGAGTTTCTCATGCTGGGGGTGTTTAATCTATGATTTCCTTAAGGTAGTTGATTAGATAAGCTTTGTTGCTGAGGCAGCAAGGTGCCAGTAAATACATTTTTATTATTGTGATAATACTCACTAGCCATTATCTTCTAGACAATGTGAATGCCTCTTGGAGAGTAGCACTTCCTGCGTATAGAGACAAATATAACTTTAGCCTTTTCAAGTAAGTATGTCATATCATTTCAGATGTTGTTAGGTAATAGAGAGTTTATGATCGTGAATGTTGGGGACAAGGGCAACCCATAGAGGTCTCTGAATGAGCATGACCAGGGTCATCTAGTATGCCTAGGCACCATCTCCTAAATTCTACCATGTTGCTTTGCCAGGTTTGACATATCAGTCACAATATTGGCAAGTAATGTTTATTTATTTATCATTTCAGTGAATTGTACAACCTATATACTTTAGTGCTGAAACAGACAGCTAGTCATCTTATCCTGGCGCAATCACTGCCTTATTTTAGTGTGATTTAGTTTGGATTTTTGCCATGATGGCACTACGATTCAGTGCTCCTACACTTCAAAGGAGGTCGTCATGTTCAGTTACTTCTGCCAGTGCTTCTAAGCAAAGTCAAATGTTTGTAAAGCCGTGACCAGATACTTTACTATTTATTTAGTTATATGTTGTTGCATTCAAAATCAATATCATCATTTTTATTACAGCTATTGTTATATGCTTGAATATAGTTCTTATATATTTTCTTATATAGTTGTTATTCTGATATGCATTCTACTTAGGATTATTCCTATCTAGTGTATACCTACGGGTGTATGGAATCTATATCTAGTGTCATACGTGAAGGATGTTGAAGCTATATATGAAAATTATGCTTACATATAGTTCCATTGCTAAAGTGTCCTGCTGAGTTTCCTTTTACTCGAATAGCTTTTTGCGTGTAGCCCAAGGATGTACGAGCGTATGAACATGATATTGTACTATGTAGGGGAATATTAATTGCAGAGCCATACAGATTCAAGGCAGGTACAAGAGATGGTGACCAAACATGAGAGGAAATGGTCAATAATCTAAATGGCCAGAGTACAGATTGTTGGTTTTTTGACTACCAGAGGGGCTTGAGGGATCATTGAACTGTGCCGGATAAGGTATTGAATAGAAAAATGACTGCTGATAAGGGAGCTAGTGGAATTAGCTGCAGAGTATATTGAGTTAGGTCAGATAATAGAGAGTATATTAGGGAGAAATGAGGGGGCTCAAGCTGAGGGAGAAAAATTGAGGGGAATATGATGAAGCAGAAAGAAGGTTAAAAAGAAACAGCCGAAAGGATTAGAACAGTGACGATGGAAAGATTGGCGGAGAGAGGATTGGTGAGGGATTAAGGAAAAGACGAAAAGAAACAGATAGAGTTTTTAGAAGAGAAGAATGGGAAAGAGATGGACTGTAGAAGAGATGGGTTAGAAATGAGGAAGAAAGAAATGGAGCTTAGAGATAGAAAATTAATAGTGAGAGAAAGAGACAGTGTAGGAGAAAGGAAAGGTATTAGCAATGCTAGCTGAGCTTCAAAGCACGTATTGATTGCACAACTAAAACAGGAAATGCAAGCAATCCTACCATTTCTAGGGAACAAAAGTAAGTAGTTGTACAATATAACTTGATTTCATCTAGTGATATTATAACATTTTATGCAAACAATGCTTTATGTGCTCCCTACATTTCTGGATAATGAGCATCATGGATGAATCGATCACGATTAAAGTCTATGTTCATATGTATATACTTAAACTTACTGGGACATATTTCTTAGTATGTGTGCCGGTATAATTAAGTGTTGTCAATTAACAAAGGTAACTTTTATGTTGTTCTCAAGGTATTGCTGCATTGATGATTGCAATTTACATGATACACATCACTTAAAACATGCATGGGCAACCTACAGTCTGCAGAGAATTTTAATCCAACCATGAAAATGTTTTAATGACCTCACCTGCGAATTGATGAATTTTTGAAAAAGTTTAGAAATTTTGGTTGTTGTGATAAGAGGTTATTCCAAACGTAAAAGAACACTATACAGTATAGTTTTATCATGAATTTGAACATTATTCCCCGCATTGTGGCTGAATTCTATTAGCTACTCCCTCAAAACCGTGATGGAATATCTCTGTGCTCTCAAAAGGACTCGAAATACTTATGTCTCACAAGACCGACTGTACACAATTTTTATTATGTGTCTTCAGTTGATGGCCTACAGCCTTTGGTAAAGAAACAAAATTTGACCCATATGAAAACAAAAGTTGCCCATGCATGATTTAAAATAATATCTGCCAGGTTGGAAAGCTTGCACTCACTTGGTCCTACACAGCAATATGAGCTTTTTCGCTCATATAAAATTTGAACCTTAATTGCTCCTCAAAACAGTTTGTTATTGTGTAGTGCTGCTTCTCTGTAGTAGTACTCTATTCCTGCTGTTGAAGGGAAAAGTTTTACCCACAATCTGTCTACATCCAAAGTTTTTACCATATCCATGACCCAAAAGGCTTATTCATACTAACCCTACTAGGTTTTGGGCTAAGTAAGCTGAATTTACAAAATTTTAGCATAATTTAAAAGAAACCTTGAACCCCTTGTGTGTAATAGAAGACGGTGCTGAGGACATTTAACAGTACTTTCTGCTCACCATACTTATGATATATTTAGACATAATCTCAACAGTGTAAATGTCATATTGTTGCTTCATGGTATAATACGCCTGTCAAATGAAGAGCTGCTAAAGCTCATCCTTTACTGCCATGAACAGTTATCTTTCAATTCAATGACAATAATTATCAGAGCAACACTGGAATATATCCACGCCTCCAAACATTTTGAATGACTTAGTAACATAACTTTGCAATTCTCCTCTCCTATTATTCCGCTATTGTATTCTTATCTAATTGTTGTATTTAGATTCTTGTTAAGGTAATTCTCTGGTCGGAAATCCAAAGTGATTATGTTCAACAAACTGTTTGAATTTATATTTTGACAAGAGGAGTATCATAAAAGCTGGAGGGTATTCATGATACTTTGTCCCCTGTTGTTACCATCCTAGTGTTGTAAAGTAGATTGCTAGGTTTGTAATATGTAATTTACGTTCTTATATGTATAGAAAAAAATTTCCTTCTGCCTTAGTAAAAGCCTGTATGATACACTCTCACATTTGCTGCCACAAGGATATCAGAAAAGACATCAAAGTGTAATGACTTTGATGCCTCAATCCAAGACAGCTGTGGTTTGAAGTTTTGTAATTTCACTTCTTATTGAGCCATATTGTTTCGAATGAAAGAAATGTATTAGAAATGAAGATTCTTGTTTTCAAGCAATGACGTATCCTTCTCTAAGCAAGTTATTCACTGCCTGTTTACATTTTTGCCACTGCATAGACCCATCCTACTACTGCACAAATTGGCTATAACTGAACCTCAACTTGTTAGTTACGAAATTTAGTATAAAGTCATAGGATGTGATGATAAAATTTCCCTAAACTATTACTGCTAATGTTGAAAGCGTACTAGTTACCTTTCTGGACATACCGGTTGTGGTAAGACAGACTGCACTTTGTGCCTGCAAGTTGCAAAAGTTCCCAAGAGGTTGTATGATTTTCCAATAAAATGTTAGACTTGCCGACAAAACCTTTTCCACGGGAAACATGACATGCCCCAGAGGCCCTTTGATACCGACCCTGGGCTCACTTTTCACGTGATCATAGTAAGTAGAGCCGTAGAAACTCTGCAAATACCTCACCGATTTTATGTTTTTGCTGCTTGTAGCTGACTTTGGCTCTTCTCACAGGTGATATCTGAATTTTCACCTGCTCCCAGCTCGCACCCTATCAAGACAAGCTGTTCGCAGCTACATGTAAGGGATAAGGTACATGTTTTCCAACCTGGAACATCTGGCTTATGAGTTTTGAGAAACTGCAGAAGGTTATACAAGCTGATTTTGTGGTGGTTATTTGTATAAGCTATGATAAGTATATGCTACCTAGTAGTATCCATACACAATAAGACAAAGAAAATAGTTATTAGACGCAAGTAATATCAATCAAGTTTTGACAGTATTACACCATTTAACTACATCATTTTCTAGCTAAATGATGCAATTATTTGACAAAAAACAGCTGATAGACCATTTGGTAGACACTAATATATGGTATACTATATGAAAAAGAGACAGAAATACATTTATCAAATCATATGCGATTTGATGTACACATTCTATCACATGTTTTTAAAAGCTTCATAGGAGTACAGGTCTTACCTATTGTTGGACTTGTAGAAAGAATATCATCAGTAAAGAAAGTGAAGTACTATGTCCTTCAACTACACAAACTAATCAGTTAGATCTGGTCATTCCACATTGAAGACAGTTGATACTCTTGAGCCTTGAAGACATGTCAGTACATTTGTTACTAGAGCCTAGGCAGAGTAGATTTCGTCAACAATGCTGAGTCCAATTTATATTTCTTTTGATGTCTAATATCTCACAATAATCAAAATGCCCCCCAAGACTCATTCAGCAAAAGCCCTGACCTTTCTGATTGACTGGTTGAAAGCTTGTTGTTCCATAGAAAAAGATGCTTTGGATTAGGCATGATCATCATATGTACAAAGAGCCTCCCCAGCATTTGAAAAAGAGTTTTGCTCCAATTGGGAATCAGTCCAGATACTGTCACTTCCCCTTCCTTCAAGTGGCCCATAAAAAGCGGCAAATTTGCCATTTGGTGCTGCAAATTATTGAAATTTTAGGGTGTGTACTCTTTTGCACCAATTATAAGTTAGTTGTTTACTTCTTCTAAGTATACCAATAGGCCTGACAGTGCCATCTACAGTCCCCCAACAAATTTGTAGTGTTGCTCCTTTGTTGTGGATGGCGTCTGTAAATAACTAAAGGTTTGGCCAAGACAGACAGAACTGATGTAATTGAAGTTTTTAGGTACTGGGACTTATAAAAGTTTGGATCAGTAATCAGGTTTGAAGCCATGCAAAGGCAGGGAACAGGCTTCGTGAACTATTGAATCAAGTCAACATCGCTGTAAAGTTGAACCAGGCTTTGAAAGTAATGCACAAGGCTCCTAAAAATTGCATTGCAGTTCAGTTAGAGCATCTTATCTTCTTGGATAGTAGTGATAGATCCAAACATAAAGTTGGCAGGGGCCATTCATTCCAGATCTGGGCGTATTTGCTGTGGTTAGCATGGAAAGTGGATTGGAGTAATGACAGTTTGGGTCCAAATACACTATGAGCTTAGATAGTAGCAAGACATTCTAATATGCCACTTAACGCTAAAAATACTTGTTCCCAGCCAACTTGTGCCAGAGCAGCACTTCAGAGATTAGCTGGTGATGCCTCCCATAGTGCCTCAGTCTACAGCATGACTTCAATCATGCTTTATTGTTTTTATGCCAAAGGCGAACTACTTTAGTCCAAAATGACAGAATTGGCTGAAATAAGTACCTACAAGAGATGCTCAATTCAAGCGAGTGGTTCCTTTCATGTATGCTTGAGCATTTTATGTGCATTTTTGACCAAAGACACTATGCACTGAGGTGCTAATTCATTTAACTGTCAAGAAATCAGTGGGCATGCATGTAGTGTAGTTGGGCCCTATGATGCACGACTTTTTCTGACCAATGGTAAAAATATGAGGTGATTTCCTCTCCTCCCTCATTGTCCCACAATATCATAAAATCGATGAATGTTTATGGTTTGGGACTTTTGAGTGTTCTTAATTTCTGAAGAACCTTGATGATCTAAGGCGATTGTTCGGTAATAGACCAAATCAGCTAGCTAGTCACATGACCTGATATGGGTATTTGCATTAGTTTCAGAATTGTTGCCTGCACTACTACAGAAAGCTGCAAATGCTGTAAGTTGCATGTAAACATCTGCAATTGTTGGGCAAATATGCGAATTTTGGCTGGAAGAAATCACTTAAGGACCTTCTAGCATTCCTCCCATGAACATGGGATTCATGGTTAGAAAAATGAAGCATGAGAAGCTATTTAGATAATAGCTGGAAATTGTTTAAGAGAGCTACATACATGACATCTATGTGACCTCAGCCCCTCTAACTGACACTGGAAATTTCTTTGCAAAAGCGAGATGTTACAGGTTGTTGAAAAACATTGAAGAGCCACATTGTATGTTTCTTAGATTGATAGGTAAAGGTGACAACATTGTATCAGTTTTTCTGAGACATTGTTCTTGCATGGCTGACAGTGTTGGTCATTGCAGTCACATTTTGTCTTTGCTTTTTTTGTTCAGTTACTATTCTTATTCCCGAATAACCAAAATTCTGAGTGACTTAATGAGCACTTGCCGACCAGAAAGTTGGCACATCCCTAGATGATCATCTGTTTATTCCATGCTGGTAATGGCCACCCATTTCGCCCGATCCACAAGAGATAAAGAATCAGAAACAAGAACAAGATATCCTGCTTGTTGTAAGTTGTATGATCCAAGATCTTTCAATATTGAGCGTATAATGAATAATGCAAGAATGAAAAAAGATGAAGATTATCTAAAATTTATGGAGAAAAGGCCTTCATTTTCATATCTTCTGGATTTCCAAGAGCCATACGTTACAAAAAATACAGTATTCGGAGGTGTACCATTAGGATCTTGTCTAGCCCATCAGGTTAGAAATTTTGGCAGACCTGGAACTACATTTATTGTTAACAGTGAAATTACCAGATGAATTCTCCAAAGTGAAAAGAATATGAGATATTCCTTGTCTACAAGAAAGTTTGCCAATGTAAAGAATATAGCATATGGGAAGGAAAATGAGAAAATGGCAAGATCAATTTATTCTATTACAGTTTAGACAAAAGTGTCGGGCATTACTGTCTTTGATGCATGTATCTTTCTAAATCTTGAATTCCCATCTGTAGGAGCAACTCCTGATGGAAAATTTATGACCCGTCAGAAAATCCACCATTTGGCCTAGTTGAGACTAAATGTCCCTTTTCAAAAAGACATGACCCAGTCATGCAAATAACATTAGACAGAATCTTGGAGGATAGAAGTAGGTCATCCTCCTTTTAAGTAGATCACAGTTCTGGCTATTATTGGCAAGTACAGGTCCAGCTGGGTGTAAAAGGCTTTACATTGTGTGATTTTGTGTTGTTTTCTCAAACTCAAATGAAGTGGTTGTGGAAATGATCCATTGGGATAAAGATTATTAGAAAAAACTAGTATTCCCAAAACTGTATAATTTTCAAGTCAACTATACACTACCTTATTTAGTATCTAAATAGATTATGTCAAGGTTATGTTTTTGTATACATTCTCCTTAAGGATTGTCTCCAAAAAGGAGTAGGAAGTTATAAGAATCATATATGATGTTTACAAAATATTGCAGTCAATTCCGCTGAAAGGCATTAAATTGGATTGCCTGTAGTATGTAAGAATTGGGGCTTGAAAGTTTGATAATAGGCATGCTACAGTCCATTTTGATTCACAGATCCAAAAATTGCTACCGGAATGACAGAATGAAAGATCCTGAGTCTCTTAACCTTGCCTATTTCCCTCTCTACATGTATGATATGTTGTGCTATTGTCTGTGTCTTTATCACATCATACCAATCAAATCCAGGTTTGTCTTTCCAAAATGGTGGAATATTCAACTCAAGTCCATGCTCTTTTAAGCTCATTTTCAATGTCAAATGCAATGTCAGCCATAATACTGTCACCTTTATTCACTTCCCCTGTTTTAACTTTCATTCTCTAAACATCTAAGAAACCAGATCTTCAAATCAGCTGCTTGTCACTTATAGAACCTTCATATAAACGAGAAACAAACATTATTCCTCCTTTATCATCAACCCCTATCAGACTTCTGAAGGTTGTGTTACTTTTATAGGTACCATAGCATTCACTGTGCTTCTGAAGTGCACTTGGAACTTGAGTCTTCAGCTCAGTTACATCAACAGTAATTAATTAAATAGTTTGGATATTTAGACTTGAACTCCTCTGGCTGACTGTATAATAGGGTGTCATGTTGTGGTTTTATCTGTACGCTTCCCAGCCTATATATATAGATAATTTATCCATATCAACATTATTGATGAAACTGTTCATTCTGATACACTGAATCTCTCAGCATGGTCCAAATTGGTAGCACTTTCCCCAAGCTTCATTAGGCGTATGAAATATTGATCCTCAGAAAACAGAACATGAGCAGCTGGGCGTGCAAATTATCTGCTCTTTCTTTGTTGCTGTGAACTTACTTGGCAAGTGATGTACAGAAAATCCACGCATACATGGCAATCCAGTGTTCCTTTCCATGTCCATCATGCTTGGTTGCCCGAATATCTCCCCAGGAAGTCTCTGTTTTCTTGAAACTATTTCTGGCTGTTGAACAACTTTTATCTCCTCCTTCAACATCTTACCTACTTTTGTCCAACTTTCCTATAAAAATGCTTCTGTTGAGCTCTCCAGATCTTACTCTATACGAGGGCCTAAGTATTATTTCTTTTGTTTCTTGTTGTCTTGATTCCTCTCTTGTCGAACCAAGCGCAAAGAGAACCTCATCCTTTTCAACCTTCGCTTTTTAGCATCAGGCTCCACGAAATTATTTTGAATTAAGTACTTACTGCAGATTTTTGTATCCTTTGGTATAAAAAAATCTAGGATGCTATTTCTTTTGCATAGTGCAAACTAAGAAGCTGTTTGCCATTCAAAGGTAGGCTATGAAAAGACAGATCCTTGTTCGTTTCTGAACTATAAAGCAACCTTCAGCACAGCAATAATGCAGCTTATCAAAACAATTTCTTTAGTACTAGATGTAATAGACGGAATAGAAATGCTGGACAGTGTTTGTTGTTGTACCCATTTCAGGTCACGTGACTCTATAGGCTTGCTTAGCTAATTTTAATGATTAAAAATTTTTTTTGAACATTTCAAAGGCTGAGCTGTTTTGTTGAACCAGCTGTCAATAGTGATTAGATTTGGGTGGGGCAGAATGGGTCATTTCAAGTTATTCTTCTATTTCTCCTGACCTCTATATATTTTATATCAAATAAATTCATTGCAGTGCATCATATGTGTCTTCTCTTCAAATCAACAAGAAATTTATTTTCAGTTCTTTTCCATGTCATTCACAGCAGTTAAGACCTGCTGAATAGCAACAAGGGCAAATTTCCAATATTTTAAACATAATTATATTCTAGAAATAACACAAGTAGAAATCTCACACCTACGGTTTCTTTGGAGGTTTTCAATTATGTTTTCAGGATTTATTCATTGATAATGAATTCTACTAGAAGTTGAGATTATTTTAATTTCTCTCAGGTGGGGCAAAATGGGTCACCCTTAATGTGATACAAAATACATCAGTCATTTAAAGCTCTGAGTACTGTGGCATGCTAGAATTTACAGAATACTTGAAACTATTGTATCTCTTTGATTGTTTGTCCAAACGTTTTAAAACCCCTAGTTGCTATCTACAGAAAGATGTAAAAAGTTGATGTAAGTTTCTGTTAGAACTTGAATGTAGTGAACGTATCGCACAAACCTTGAAACAGAGAGCTATTACAGTATTTTACATATTTTTCTTATAGAGCAACAAGTATTAAGTAGTTTGGTACATTTAATGCTCAATAGGCTTATGCAAGTCATTCACTTGGTGTTCTCTAGAATTATTCTGGAAAATATTCCATACCCTTTGTGGCATTTGTTATTCACTTTAATATCAGGCCGCATTTTTGAACGTTTGTGTCAATTTTATACTCAAGAAATTCTCAAGAAAGTCTTAATACCCTCTCCAATACCAACATGTCCTTGTACCCATAGTTATAGACGACTGACTCCAAAAAGCAACTGTTTTTATTTATTTGGATATCGTAATTTGCTTCTAGGAATCTATAGGGAATTTGATTGAATTGTAATTTGCTCTGCCTGAACCCTGATAATGATATAAAACTTTGCTGCTCATTTTCATCTTTAGTTTGAGTCATGACTAATTTCCATTTTTGACTTGAGCTATGAGTGTTGTCTATTGCTTTTCTCAGTTCTTAAGCAGCCTTTTTCCACTCAAATGGCATTCTAGGAGCATCTCTGTCAATGTTTTGAACTAATTCTCCATTTAGAGTATATGACCCATTTGCTTCACCACACTTTTTAATCATGTAACTCAGAGTTACATGTTAATACATAAATTTGTCAGCGAAAAATAATCAAGATTTAAACAAATGTTTGTGCTCAAAACATGCTTCTTCTTTTCAACTATACCAAAATTTATGCTTTGTGCAGAATGATTGAATCGAAAACTTCACATGTCTAGAAGTTCAATGTAACTTTTGAATAAGCGAAAAAATGACCCGTTTTTCCCACCCCACCCTGCTGCTCATGATAAATGACATAATTAGCAACTGCAGTTCTTTCTTTCAAATGTTAATCCCCTCATATATCGTTTAACTTGTTGTTAATACCTACATTCAATGAGTTAGGAACTCTGCTAGTAATATATAGAGAGTAAAGCCAAGGATTTTTCAAAATGCTAATGCAAAAGCTGCCTACGTAATGCAATAGCTCCAAGTGCTTCATCAAATTGTAACGTATATTACACATAAACTTGGCTTAAGAAAATGTTCTCTAGTATTAGCAGTATTACAATACCACTGTAAAGTCTAAGATACACTGTCAGATTTTTGTCAGTTTCAATTCGTGAGTCAAAAGTAGTGAAGTATTGTGTATGAAAAGCCACAAAGGATAAGTTTTTATCGAGGAGAAAGACTTGCTTAAATTTTCTGTCAAACTGAGCAGTGGGCGCCTCTGTTGAGCTTTAGGGCTGGAGGAGTTCTCTATTGTTTATGACACAGTGAGCTCAGTCTGCATGACTCCATGGTAACATGCAATTACATCATAATAGCAAACCTGTGGAGAAGAATTACCAAAAGAACTGTGGCAATAGTTATCCAAAGCATAACTGGAGGTTTTTTACTGATCGTGCCCAGATTTCAAAGTCACCATCCTAGTGCCGTTTTGTAACCAAAATTCTCGAGAAGTTGTGACCGTGCTCATTCACAGATCTCCAAGGATCGCGATCCTGGACAAGGTTATGAATCATAAAGTTCCTAATGTTGTTATGCATGATGTATAAGGTTATATGTGTATTTTCGTTTTTTTAGATTCAATTTTTCAAGAGTGTAATTTAGCAATAAACTGTAGAAGAAAGATGACAAGGAGTAAAGTCATATTTCACAATCTTAATGTGTACGGTGAAATGGAAGAGGACAGTGATAACAACAGTCTTGATCAAGAAGCCGCCAACGATATCATTTCTCAGTCGCCCACGAGTTATGGCGATACATGTACTCTTAAGAAAGGGATAAAACTTCCAAAATCGCCATTAGAGTGGTCAACCGCCAACGACTATTTTAAATCGACGCTATCGAATTACCCAATCAAATTGCTGGATTTAAATTCAAATATTGGTTTCATGTCAACCACCATATACAATTATTGTGCTCAATATCATGGATTCGATGACAAGTACAATGACGCAGATCTGAAAACCAAATACAGAGATTTCTCCATAAAGGAGTTGAAGAAAGCATTAAAACAACTTAAAATTGCTAACAACAATGTACAGGAAACAAAATTTGTATCGCGACAGATTCGATATAGGCTAGGTAAAAAAGATCAAAACAATGGCATCGGCCACCGGGATTTTCAGGAAATAGATTGCGACAAAAGCATCAAAAGAAATTTCTGGGGCTTTGTAAAACAAGTATTT
>Ga0187728_1025143_pt1 | contig 13068 bp, 2 predicted proteins | sample 3_Tdevnscriptome_FD_200412 | JGI IMG/M metagenome (GOLD analysis project Ga0187728, IMG submission 200412) | Metatranscriptome of Jellyfish Cassiopea xamachana and symbiotic dinoflagellate Symbiodinium from Pennsylvania, USA - 3_T2E_ScyKB8... | ecosystem: Host-associated > Invertebrates >... | reverse complement strand
TCAGATATTCGATGTTTTGAGAAAATATTTACAAGAGTTTTGTTTTCATACGAGTGACATAACTTCAAATTGCAGTGGCAATCAAAGTGCACTGAAGTATAAGGAATATTTACATCAGAAAAATAATTAAATTGATAATTTGCAAATGTAGCAATTTGGCTTCGCAGAATCTCAGTTACACTACTAGAATTTAAGACTATTACCACACTACAAGCATTCAATCTGAGTCGAAATTAAGCTTTGTTTTGATGTTGAAAAATAGACTTTTAATTCTAGGTTTGTCCAAACGGATAATTTAATCTGCTTTTTGAAAACAATTTCCTTCGATGTCAAAGCAGTTGGAAGCCAAATCACTGAATAATAAACTTATTCTAACTACTAAAGCAAAAGTTAATGTAATAGATGAAATGTGTAGCATTTGATATTTCACAAAGTTTGTTAAATATGCTAAAAATAGTTTGTTCATTAATCGTTTAGCTGACAGAGTAAGGCAGTGCCTTTTGAAATCCAATAATCTTGATCAAGATTAGTTGGCAGGTATACAGAGACGACGAAGTTTGTTGAATGTCCTGTTGTTGATAATACCCCGGCTCTAAATGACGTTTTGTACAAAGGACTGCAATATCGTGTCGGATCTTGAGTTAGGTTCATCGCAGGCTCCATGTGCATCACAGGTAGGTAACTTGTCATTTGGCCTGCCAATGCATCTCCCAGTTGCATCTCATCATTGTCCCACCTTGCCGCTTCGATAAACAGCCCATGAACAAGAACACCATCATCTGGTGTGGGCAAATCATTATCCATTTCAAGAGTCTCTCCATGAGACAATTTCGCCATGGCTTCAGCCACTTCTTCCTGATTTCTATATTTCGATAAAATATTATATCCAAATGACAGCTGATCAATCGGCTGGTCATATTTTCTGGCGTGGTTCTGCAGGGTTCCAGTCAAGAAACCTTGTGGAAAGAAGAATCCAGAAATCCAGAAGGACTTTGGTTGACCATAAGCGATCCATTTCTCTATAAAGTTAATCCTAAGTACCAAGTCCTTTACCCAAGATGCAAGTGGCTTCAAAGATGGGTACGCGGCATTTTCCCACAAAGTTGGGACCTGGTTATTTATAAAACTGGTATAGACCTTGTCGAGTTCTAGGGACATTACCACAAGACCTTTAATAGCTTTTTGGAGTTGCCTCAAGGATGTCTTGATTACTTTGAGTAGGTTGTTAAATCTGTCAACTTCTTGGCCAAGAACAGTTGTAAGGGAGTTGATTCTTCCCTTGGCATCAGTCTTGAATAGGTCTTTGTGGGCATTTTCCATGTCTAGAACGTCAGGCAATTTGCCAAGTATGCTATCAGCGAGCTCATACACAATTTCATCGCTCGTTTTTCCACTTCCACCTGTTGACATTCTCGGTTGGACTTCAAGAATTGATCGCACTAGGACATTGGTTTCTTGTATCTGGAATGCAAGGTTAGCATTTTCATGCATGCCAAAGATTTCTGGTTCATCGTTCATCGGCAAGCTATCGACATATTGACGATAATCTTCGAGAAGCTCGTAACTCGGCGCAAAATATACACCTGATTCAGAAAACTTATAATCATCGTTCAAAGTGTGTGGTGCAAAGAATCTCTTTAAAATCGTACGAAGGCAACGTTGATCCCAAGCATCCGTTACTCTACCACCGTATGTAATCTCGCCTGTGATAAAAATAAGCGCATCCCAAGGAATGCTTTCATCAGCAAGAAAGATTTTCAAGTTGTCCAGTGCGCAGTCTCGATCAGAATCATTGAACTCGTACTTGATGTTCCATCCCAGGGGACCAAATTTCTTTCGTTCCTGAATTACAGCATGGAAAAAGCAAAGGCCAAAAACAAGACGTCGCCAGGTGTCTTTGAGTGTATGTGTTTCAAATGGATCAACTGAGAGCTCATTGAACGCTCTCTTGACATTTGCACGCAATCCCTTTGGTGGTTCATTTGTGACTTTGATGCTGTTTTGCAGCACAGTGACTGGGAAAGTGCTGGTCGGCATTGAGCTGAGGAATAATCTGAAATCCGGATTAACTTCAGTTTCACCAGAAGATATTTTCTTGATTATCGATTCCATAGACAACATCCATGAGGCTGCCAAATGACAGTTCTGCAAAAATACCCAATCGCCCTCCTGGACTGCATTTGATATCATTTTCTCAGCAACTGGTCCTTGTCCTTGACCAAGAGAAATTGCTTGAACTCTGTTTGCATAATCCATTTCTTTTGCAAATCTTTGAAATGCGTTCATGGGATCTGAACCAGTTGATAAGACAAACACAAGGGGAATGATAGAGGACATGTCAGCATAAAGTACTCTAAGATCTGTTGGGGGCCTCTCCACAAATGACTTTCCAAGGTTTTCACAAACAAACTCTGTTACAGCATTTGTTACTCTTTCCTCCTTGAAACACTTGATGAGTATCAGCTTTAAAAATGACGATAAACTTTTTTCAAAATCCTCATTTTGTCCTTCAGAATGTTTGTACTCATTTGACTCCTCTGGGTTCAGCACAAACGTTACTTGACCGAGCTCGATGCTTATGTGTCTTGTAATGAATAATTCCTTGATGCCCTGGAAGACTGGCAAAAATTCTTCTAAATTGCAACAGGACTTCCAGTCATTTTCATGGAGCCAAGATATTGCTGGTTTCGGCGGATAATCCTTCTCAATGCCTCCGGTTCCTCTAAGGAAGAAATTCCACTCAGCATCCGAGATTTCATCTCTTTCCCTCATGATATCAGTACACATCATAAACGAGTATACCAGTTTGTCCTTTTCGAACAAGCCCCTTGCAATATTCGCATAAACAGTCTCGGTACAGTTCTTCAACAGTATTTGCAATCTTTCGCTCAGATCTTCAGCTGCTGGACTGTTCTCAATACAGTTGTTGAAAAGCTGTTTAAAATACTTCAAGGAGTACTGGTACATGGGATCGATTTCAGCCAATGATGCAACAACAAAATACATGACAGAGCCTCGTGTTGCAACAGGACGGTACTTCTCACGTGCTGCACTTATTTTCTCTTCTGTTGTCTCAGCTTCTTTTAGACGTGTTGTTATGACGCCAGAGGTGACCTTGGATTCGTTCAGTGTGTTTATAAGTACTTCATCATCTAAAATGTTTCCTTCTGACGTAAACAATAGCTTGAGGATTCGATCTTCAATCGCCTTGAGTTGGTTTTTGTCTGTGTTAATTCGCACGATCAACTGATTCCTTTGCTCTTCTAAATCTGGACGCTCCAATCTGACTACATCGCCCAAAAGTTGATCTTCAAGGCCTGATTTTGTAACAGTGAAATTGATGACGGTAACCTTAATGCAAACTTCTGGTAGATAATGTGGATTCGCAAGCTTTGTTGTCATATAAAATCTGAAATTTTTGTCGTAATCAATGTCATTGTCGCCAAGTCGAATAAGCATTCTTCCACCAGCCATGAATGTCTGCTTCAATAGTACAGGCTCTAAAGATGGATCTAGTGATTCGCCAACTTCCTCAAGGAGAACAGGCATGCCTATTCTAATACAGTTTTCTAAGGTTCTCAAGAAATTTGCATCCGTGAGCTTGATGATCTTTAAGCTATTTTTCGCTTCTTTTTGCCTGATCCATCGGTTAGCTTGATCTTGGGGGTCAATCATCAAAGGCCACCTTCTTCCCCTAGTTACAAGGACTGCATTCTCGATAGAAACAGTGTCTCGTGGTAATCCATCAGAATTCCATTGTCTGATTTCAAATGGATCAGCTAACACGTGAATCAGACTGAAATCATCAGTAACAGGAATTTCAAGCTCCTGGCATCGTTCAACCCATGATTTAGAAAGCTCTTGTCGGTATGAGCTTGTAAAGGCACCAAAGTACGCTACGCAGGCTGCTGCCACAAATACGTTCCCAACCACGTTGCCAATATCAATTTCAAAAGCAGCAACATTTTCAGTCCATCTTCCTTGTTCATCGCTAAGAGCTGTGGTTAATTTTGACGCTCTTTTCAGTCTTGCGGCTGTCTGTGCAATGTTCTTCGTCAAGCGATCTTTTTCAGCTATGCTTTGATCATAAGCTGCCTGGAGATCTGCAATCTTTTCTTCAACTTCAGCTAGTTTATCTTGCTTTGATTTCAATGTCGCCATGGTCATTTTCAATTCTGCTTCAGCTTCAGCGAGTCTTTGTCGTTTTGGCTCAACTTCTTTGTAAACTTTTGCATACAAATCGCAAGCCCTTACCCACATGCACATAGACTTGCAGGCCTTCGAGGTTTTCTCAACAATTTCTGGAACAAACTTCTGATTGTCAATGTACTTCTTCAGTTTTTTTAAAACAGATTCTGGAATATTATCCTTGTCAAATTCAACCAGACGTTTAAGGAAATTTTGGTCTCCAAGAAGAGTCTTAGCTGAAGGCCAGTCTGGTTTTGTTCCAAGCAATATGCACACAGCTTCCATTACTGTCATGACCATATCTGGAGGCTTGTTGAAGACACGTATCTCAGATATGTCAGCCTTGTCCAAAGAGTCGAGCGCCTTGTTAGCAGCTTCTAATGCTGGCAGTGCCTCATCAAGGTCACGTTGCGCATCTTCAGCAATTGCCTCAGTTTCTGTTGCTTTCTCTCTCGCTACTCTTTCATCTGCTTCAACTACTTTTCTTACCTTGTCAGCCTCTTCCTGGTCTACTTGAAGTCTCTCCATGAGCTTCTCAGTGTCCAGAGACTTCTGTTTCAGTTCTGGTTCCAATGCAACTAACTCCACCTGCATCGTATCAACTAGCTCATTTGTCTCAAGGAGCTTTTTCAGCCCGTTCTTTACACGGTCCTTTGCATTCACAAGTTGCCCTTTCTTTGCTTCCAGCATTGAAAGATACAAATTGATCAGTTCCAGGTAACTTGTTGGGGTCGTGTAGTATCGTCTCTTCAGCTCATTGTAATAACGCTCTGCCATGGATGTAACACTCATGTGAATCTCAACACACATTTCAGCTATGTTCTCCTTGATGCTGTCATTTCCTAAATCGATCTCTTCAAAGAAATTCTGGGAAACTGATAGGAGAGCTTCTCTTGGCCATTCAGAGAACCAATCAATTGTGCAACAGTTAACAAGTGAAGGGAACATACGACATCGAGTTCGAAATGCTTCACCAACTGGACTCATGCAGAGGACAATATGCAAATTGTCTCGCACACGGCCAATGAGATGGTTATAAATAGCATCCCTATCATGTTCAGGAACTCCAGCCTCTTTTGCATGTTGCCTTATTCCATTTATCAAAGCAGAATATTCTTCTGCCTCAAAAAGATTTGGAACCTCGCCAGAATTCAAAATGTTGTTTATGTCTTCGAGAAATTCTTCAACAACAATCTGAGTATCAGAAAATAGGAACACTGTGTTTTCTCCTTCAACACCAGCGTATGTGTATAACTTTTTGATGTCTTCTCTGAAGGCAGTATAGTCATATCCCCTCGAAAGCTCGATTTGAAAACACTTGTAACCAGACATGTGACATGCCAGTCTCGTTAAACTTTGCTTTCCTGTTCCTCCGACTCCAACAAGTAGAGCATTACCTCTTGGTTGTCGAATCATGCGGGCAATTCTGGAAAGATGTTGTATTGCATCGACAAAAAATACAAGCTTCATTTCTTTTGATGACGACATATTATAATCATCAAGATAATCGGTAAGAACTTGCTTCAGTTTTGTAGCATTTGAAAGCTCCTCGTACATTCTGTCTGCTTTATCAATTCCCATTTTTATAAAATCACCGAAGATGATTGGCTGAGACTCAAACGTATGTGGCTCAACACTAATAGAGAAGTGTTTCTGAGCCATTTCTGATAACATTCCATTAAAGTATCGTTTGTCTTCATTGTTGATAAGACGATCATGGAAAACTCTTTGAGCCTCATGACAAAATAATCGAAAAATTTGCTCCTTGTCTCTGATGACGCTTGTATCTGCTTGCACCACACCTTGAATGCATTTTGACAAATCTCTTAAATTGAAAACATAATGTGACTTTGCAGGAGTCGGTAGAAGATCGGTGCTCATCTGGCAGTAGATTTCCACGCTGGCACTGACTATGGCTTCAGCAGTATCTTTTACAGCAGTTGGAAAATCAAACAGAAAGCCTTTCAAGATTGACTTGAAAATGTGCTTCAATGTGTGATCACTTGATGATGGGATGGAAAACATGCTGAAGTGACGAATAAACCTTGGCGTTACAGGATTTCGCCCACCACCAGGTGGGGCACATGCAGCACATATAGTAACATCCTGAAGATTCTTCCAAAATAGCTTTTCTCTGTCATAAAAGCCACCAAAATCCTGATATTGTCTCAATAGTTCAATTGGGGGCTGAGAGCCGTAAGTATCCAGCTTAGGCATGTTCAAATCGTCAACGAAGATAATAACTCGTTTTCCAACAGGAGCACCAAGTATGTTTTTTCGTTTTTTTTCCAATTTTGATTCAATCATTTCCTGGCTCCTTGCGCTGCTTGTCTGTGCAGAGAAGTTCATGAACACTGGGACATAACTGGACTTTTCTGCAATTTCATTCAGTAGCCCACGAGCTATTACAGACTTTCCAACGCCAGTTGTTCCAGTGTAAAGGACTGATCTTTTCGATGCTAAAAGCTTCTCCATCAAATAGCCAAATCGTACTGTGTCCACCGTGGGTACAAGTATGTCAAAGTATGGGGTTTTGGCATTGTACTGGAATGATGGCACAATTTTCTCCCATGGCTCAAATCGCCGTGTTTCAAGATCAACATAATAGCCAAACATGTCACCAGAAGCTGGTTGTCTGACATCGTTATTATCTTGAAACATCTCTCTTAACTGCGAGTCAAACACATCGATACTGCTTTCCACAAGATTCCCTCCGATAGACCATGCGTAACAGAACATAAATACTGTACAAATCAAGGGGTGCAATCTAACTGAATCCATTTTTGGATCAGGGAATCCTTGATCTGAGAATATCAGGCTCTCAAGGAGAACACATAGTGTGCTAACTTTACTGATGTCGACCTGTGGAATGGCTTGAATGCATTTCTTTCTCACAAACTGCAACCCATTGTCAATATAATGATCAAATAGATTCATAACGTAGTCTCTTGTTTCCTCCTTGTATCGATGGCCAACTTTCTGCATCCATGACTGTACATATGGTTTCCAACCCAAGTCATCAGGATCATAGTATACCATACCACAACGACTGACAGTGGCTGGAGATGCAACGGCAAGATCTTGCACTTCAAACACCATATGAATACAATTATTTAGTTTGATACGTTCACTGTTAGCCAAGCAGAGCATTTTGTTGTCATCAAGGACAGTGTTCATGTTTTCGATCCATAAAGCATCAACAGGTCCGTCGCATACAATCCATTTGTGATTTTCATTTGTTTCCTGGACACATTGCCTAACTGTCATTGCCATCAATCCATCTTTCCATTCCATTGTCAATTTGTCCACTTCTCCATATAACTCACCCATAGTAATAGACTTTGGATTTAAAACATATGTTGTTACTGGTTTGTAGAATGGATTTTCGATACCCTCTTTAAACAAATTCGTTAAGGCATCCTTTAGAACCTCATAACTTGATGTCTTTCCTCCACCTGTAGGTCCAACACACATAACACCATGACGTACCAGCATTGTCTCGTACAACTGTATTGTCTTTCGTACCATAGATGGTACAGCCTGGAGGCCTTTTGCAACAAGACCTTCTTCAATTGCTGATTGGAGCTTGCCATAGTCATGGTCTGGAATTTCAACGCCTGGAAACAAGTCTTGCAAAATTGCCCTGAACAGAACTGCATCTTGGGAGAGGAATTTAGGCAAGTTGCTGTCCCTTAAGGCTCGAATCAAAACAACGTTCTCAGCGAGTGTTGGGTTGTCTCTTTTCAATGCACCAGCCATGACAAGCACAGATTTAACAGCACGCATACCAAAATCATAGTGATCCTGCTGTGATAATTGTTCCGAGCACAACCGATACATCTGTACCATTTTACGTGCGAGCACTCGAGATGATTCAAATCCTTCTGAATACAGGATAACCTCTGCGATCAGGGCATAGTCCGGTACCATCATTGCCATTGGCCTGAATAATGCCTTCAAATTGTCCGGCAACTCAGTTCGCCCTGCGTATCCCGGATTCATAGTGATAAACGCAGCACATGATGGAACAAGTTTAATCTCGCGTCCCTCAAACATGAATCTAACAGCCCTGGAAATTTTAGCGTTCCTGATAGTAAGAAGTTGCTGAGCAATGACAGACAACACTTCGATATCGATCCTGTTGAATTCATCAAAACAGCACCAGGCTCCTGATTGAGCGAGTCCAGAGAAAAATCTTCCCATGATCTTGTAGTCAAGTCCCTCAGAGCAATTGAACACAACACACTGCTTCGCCAACGCTTTTGCAAGATCCTTTGTTGTTTCTGTCTTTCCTGTCCCGGCAGGCCCTGCGGGTGCTCCACCAAGATTGAGTTGCAATGCTCCCATTAGACACAGGTAACAGCGATCTGTTAATGGGGTTATGACCAGACGGGGTGAGGCACCAAGGTATTCATATCCATACACATATGTTGAATTCGACATTCGCACAATGCAGTTGTCTAGTTCAGTGTCCCAGTAGTAACGGAGCTGCTTCAACCATTCAAAGTTGTTAGTGTCATCAACCTTAGAGTTAACCATCTCTGTAATGATATCTCTTGCATGTACATCAATAGTAATCAGGGCACATAGAGTACTTCTTGTTAGCTTTGGAAGCTCACCACGGACCAGCGCTGCAAGCTTGTTTAAATTCTTAAAGCATTTATCTTCAAATGTTTTCATGGCTGTGGTTCTGTCTCCATCTAGTAATAGTATCTGAGTTACATCCCGACACCACATTGTTTGAGAAACCGTCAAAATGACCTGGCTAGGGTGTTCCGTTACCCATTCTTCTCTTGATTTCAATTCATAATCAACTAGCGATGATTTTGTCAATTTTCGAAGCGAAGCAAACATGGAGTCTTCGACTTTTCCCAGCCATTCTTCCACGTTCCCACGAGCTTTCAGCCCCTTTCCGAGTGCAACTCGCTCACCCTCTGGTGAGATCATTGCGTTTATGTCATTACTCTTTGCCTCCACATTTTTGGAGGGGGAATTTGGTCTATCGTCAGTGGATGTGCTCAGCTTGTCTGGTGTTTGCGATGATGGCTGTAAAGTTCCAAATTCGAGTTTGGAGATTGCATCAAAGCACTTTTGTAAATGAGGCTGCACAGCGTGAGGATTTCTTGTTTGAGACAAAATCTCCAGCAATTCATCATTTGATAAGAAATAAAACCTTGGAAATATAATACACTTTGACTCCAGATAGGCCTCCAAGCATTTCTGTATCTGATCTAAAAGTGCATTGTTGTTTTGAAATGTTTCCAGTAAACCAGGTGTTGTTGCAGCTCTTAATGCATTTGGGAGCCTGTAAACTTTTCGCATCACATCCTTCCATGATTTATCAACTTGGATAAACATCTTTGCTTCCGCTGCTAACTGTCTCACAATATCAGGGGCACTAAATATGCTCTCAAGGTACAGCCAATTTCGCTGGCATGTCATCCATTCATCTAGTGTTTGATTGAAAAGTGCCAATTGTTTCACCCATTCTTCAACTTTTCCACGTATTGGCCCAACATGACGAGAACTTGCAATGGTTGAGATGTTCACCTGGCTGTCATCTAATGCAGCCTGAATATCATCAATGCCACCAAGGATATATGTGTCCTTCGTATCACGATGTGGAAGTACAACAAACTCCATGGATTTCCAAGAATCTTCAACCTTTTTGAGTATTGCTTCCAGGGACGCTTCACTTGATGCCTGAGCGGAAATTTCTTGTATCTCTTCGGAATGATCAAATGCACCAATTTGAAAAAGAAGGCCCAATGTGATGGGCTCATCGTCTTTGAAGGTGTGCTCTACAACGCGCTCAATAGCGTCCCAATGCCGTTGCTTCAGAGATTGATTACGCAGGTCGGAGACGACAGGGAGCTTGTCTCGCATGTCTTTAACTTTTTCTTTCAAAACTGGTACAACACCATTTGGAGGAAGTTCCTTCTCCAGCTTCATGACATCTTTCACATATTTGGTAACTTCTGCGTTCAGTACCTCAGGATTCAGCTGGCTAAAAGGCGTCTGCATCCATTTACCAAGAGCAACATCCCAATTAGCCAGTGAATCCCACAAAAGCTGCTTCAAAAGAATTTCACCATGAACCTCGCTTAGTTCATCAAACCTTGTCACTTCTACCTTAAAATCTTTCTGGTAGAAAACATACTCCTTTGAAGTGTTTTCAAGTTCATTTACCCTTTCTCGAAGATTTGTTAATAACGGGGTAATATTGATCATTGTCTGTTTTAAATCATCTCCAGCATCCAGAATACGAGGGTTCTGTGCTTCTTGCTTGATACTCTTCACTTTTTTGTTGAGTATGGTAATATCCTTATCCAAATAAGCGCAGAATTTGTCTAAGTTTGAATCTCTTTCAGCCAAGGCTCTATCAATGGCGTTTCGAACTGCAACCATAGATGGCTTCAGAGTCTGGTACTCCGCAAGATCTTCTGGAGGAGTTGGCACCTCGTACAAATCAATCAAATCGTAAAATTGCTTGACTACCTCAGCCTCTCTCTCCTTTTCATCAATATGCTCTTGAGTTCTGTCAAGAAATTTCAGACTTTCTCTGAATTCTATGGTTGTAAGCGGCTTATATTCAAGCTTTGACTGTGCATCCACTGCGTATTCGTTCAAAGCTTTAACACGTTGTCTTGCAGATACAGGCAGCATGTCATATATTTCCTCGAGCCATTTTAATGGAGATGGAATTAAGACTTCTTTAAGCTTTGTAGCATCTACCAAAAGTAGTCCAACAGATCTTTCCTCCTTGATGGCCTGTGCTTTTGCATGCTGCTTTGTGTATGTGGAAAGTGATGTAGAGAAGAATTCGACATCGTCTGCATTTTTCCTAAATTCATCAATGTCTTGACGTTCGTTATCGCTGTAAAACTCTCTGTATACTTCAAAGGCACTCGCGTACTGAGATGCAGCGTCGAAGCCAGCAAATATCGACTCTTTAATACTGTCGATGGTCTGCTGCAGCTGTTTGTCGTCTTCAAACATATTTGCAAGGCTTGGCCCTTCACCACATGTCTTTTCTTCAACCTTTCCATTTATGATTGGCCTGGTAAATGCATCGAAATATGGATCTGTAGCAAGGTTCTCGATGCTTAGAACGGTATCTTGGAAACTGGCAATAACTTCATTGATGCCAGATTGAAAATCTTGTACGTTTGGGTTGAAATAGAGACTCTGAGGCTCGAGAAGTAACTCGGTTCTAAATAACGAGTTTAAAATGCCTTCTTCCCTATCTTCAGCCTTGGATGCCCCATCTTCTTGTAAATTCATTATTGATTCCGCTGTTGGTGTCTCTTTAAGTTGTTCCAGAAAGTAGTTCAGCAAGGTTTTCACAGAATTGAAGGCCAGCACATGCATTGTGTTTACAATCAAGTAGTCAGCAAGGCGAATGAAGCTGGTAAGGCGTCTGCAATTGCTTCGCTTGTTCGCTTGCTCGGTGTATGTCATTTTGTCAGGTTCCTCATACATATCGTAATCAGTATAACCCTGCATTCCATATGCAGAATCTGGCATAAATCCACCGTTTCCCATGTCTCCATATTGACTGTCTGTCTCTGTAAAGTGCTCATCAGGCACAAAACCAACTTCCAACAAAGCTGTACGGCATGCACTTCGGACAACTTCTTTAACAAGTTCGCGAAATTCAGCTAACCTTATTGTTACCTCTCGCAGTTGATGGAATTGGGCACTTCTGAATTCAACAAGAGTGTATGTTTTGCCCTTTTCAACATTGCATAATCCCATGTCACTAATCCGATAACACATTTCTCTAACACTCACTAGTGCTGGACGAAGGGCCGGATTGACAATGAAGAGATTCTTCTGTAATGCATTCTTGCAAATGTTGATTTTCTTTCCTCTCACATTCTGCCTCCAGACAACAAAAGCTTTCCATTTTCTAAAATTAAAAAATGTTGGAATCTTGACAAGGCTTTGATAGTCTCTGTATTCCTTCTCCCATCTGCCAAGTTTTGTAAATTCAACTTCATCAGTGTTGTTGTGAGTTATACCTTGTAAACTTATTGTGTAATGATCACGTGGATCTATTTCAGAATGTGGTACAATTTTTAAATTATATGGGTTGTACTCTATGGATGATCTGGAAACTGCAGCTGACATGTACAAAAAGCCAATATCTTTTCTTTCTCGAATTAATTCAATGATCTGCAAAGGATCCTTCATTCCATCTGCAACAATCTCCCCAATGGATTGTTTTCTACTTTTGGCATTCCCATTCACTTGCCTTGCAGCATTCTTGTACCCTGGACTAAGTGGCTTTGAAAGAGAGGGTGTTGGCGATAATGATTTACTCTTTCCAGCAGCTAAATCAAACAAATCTTGTTTTTCTTTGAGGTCATCAGGGAGGTCAGGAAGGGGTGAGCCCCTATCTTCTAAAGGCTCTATTGAGGACTTCCTTTTAAGTTTTTTAGTTAATGGCTCTCCAGGTTTTTTCTGAATTGCATCACCTACAGCAGGTCTTTCTCTTTGTTTTCTCTGATATTCTGTTAAATGAGGCAGTGGGTCTAAAACTGGCTGGTGTGGTGCATCCTTTTTACGTTGAACTGGCGTGGGACGTGTAAATTTGAATGTGCCAGGGCTCTGAGTTAGCATGGGCTTTGCAATTAGCCTTGCCTTTAGCTGTTCAGGATCGATGCGGGACATGGCCTACGTGAGTCTGTATTGATGGCCAATTTCGAAGTAATATATTTCAAGTAACAACAATTCTTTGTTCTTCCAGTACCGCTTTCTATTGCGAGCAGTATCTAACCATTCCAAATTTCACTAAATCTGCTACAAATATCACCATTTTGAAGTATAAAACAATCTCAAACTATAATGCTAGGAAGTCTTATATTCATGTTGTAG
>Ga0187728_1107844_pt1 | contig 13356 bp, 11 predicted proteins | sample 3_Tdevnscriptome_FD_200412 | JGI IMG/M metagenome (GOLD analysis project Ga0187728, IMG submission 200412) | Metatranscriptome of Jellyfish Cassiopea xamachana and symbiotic dinoflagellate Symbiodinium from Pennsylvania, USA - 3_T2E_ScyKB8... | ecosystem: Host-associated > Invertebrates >... | reverse complement strand
GCGAGAGTTCGTGTTCGAACATGTCGTTTCAAGAGGCCAGTGAAGAGCAAGATAAAGCCTTTGACATGGTTCTACCAGTGTTTAGCTCTGATATGCGAGGGAACAACGTACTTAAAGTGTGCTACAACACTGAGTTTGACAGGCAGGTTTGCTACATGCTTGGCCATTCTGCATAACATCTGAAAATGGATATGTTTATTGTGGAAGCTGGTTGATGAGTGGAAGCTTTCTGCTTAACCATTTACGCAGGAATGGTATTATAATTCATTTCAAGTAGACATCATGTTGTTTCACAGCTCAGTTGATGTTAAAGCATATATGGAACATTCGACAAAAGTTCCCCGTGAAGCAAGTGTTCTATTGTATACGCGGTAATGGACCCAATACGTCTTTTAATGCGGATTACGAAGTTTTTTCAACCAGTTGTATTGCAAGCCCTGTTTTGATTTTAAATACACTTTGAAAGTACTGCCAATTAGAAAATATCACTTAATGACAACACCAGAAGTCTAAGCAGAATAGCCGCATGCAGCTGCTGTGAAAATATCTGTCTGGAAGTGAAGTGTTTGCCAGCAGTTTCATGCACCTAACAAAGAGAAGAATGAAACAATATGCGTATAAAAAGAGTAGTAAATGCTACATAGAATCCAAGAGCCAAGCAGAAGTCTCCAGTATGCATCATTTTGTGTCCTCTGTGTGGCTTTGAGCTTAATATTTCATGGTAGCGACCTTTAGTTGAGAAGATGAGACTTAGAATAGTTCAAGAAGAGTAAACCGTAACTTTTGTGGAAGTTTGTATTCTCCAACCTTTTTGTCATGAAGTAAGTGTTTTTTATCACTTATAATCTGTGCACATTTCAGAAGTGGACAGGTATGTTAGAATATTAGAACTATACCTCAATGTTTCTAGAAAATGATATAGCAATGTTCTTGCCAAATTTGTAATTTAGTCAATTTCATGATAAGTGTGTAAAAATGTTTTGCTTCCTGGGAACTGTAGATTCATGTAAAGAATTCCCTGCTGATCATTCAACAGATACAAAGAAATTATTGATAGGACTGATTTTTCGTCTACATTAATAGTACATGCTTTTTCATCAATTGGCAGTTTCTATAACATTTCCAGGTCACTGATCAAAACGTTTCTTGCAAACTATGTAACCCTTTTCCCCTGCCGGCTGATGCCCTGTTCAAGATCTTGTAGTTTATCGTGCAGTGGATGAATGCATAAATATAGTCCCTTTTGTTATCAAAATCTCAAAGTTATTTATGCACTTACTGCAGTAATCATTTACATGCAATATCCTGGGTAGACTGCCTATGGCCTGTGGTCCATATTTGGCCCAGAAAGGGAAATTTTTGTGGTTCTGAAGGAAATGGAATCATATCATTTAAGTACATTGCACCAGCTGTTGACTTTTGTTGTTGTTATTGCTATTGGACTATTGTAGTTTATGAAGGGGAACACAGCTTCTGTAGAAATTTGAAGATGAGTGTGATGAATACAAGAGTCAAAATATTAAACGTGTATCTGTCACATCCGTAATTGAAATACTATGGGATTTTAGAACTAATGAAATTACCAATTAAAAGGTGTGATGGAGGAAGTGTAAAGTTGCTGACTCATTTTGTTGTCATGTTCATCTTCATGTTAGATTACCTACCTTCTGATACTTTTGACCTGCCTTAAGATAGCTTTGATGAAAGCAGCCCACTCTTGTTAAAGGTTGTCAAGCCCCACTCAAGAATTTTCATGAAGAGCTATAATGATGATCATTGGCTAAAGATACTGTCACTGTTACTGTTCATTTGCAATCATAATTTCCTTCACTAATTGTATGAACAGGTTTCTGAGGAAATTCCCTCTAATATTTCCATTTTTGTCTCAGGTTTTCATTTGATTGCAGCTAATGCAAGTTTTTTAGCTGTATTCTTTTCTAGAGCTTGTTCTGCCTTTTGTTCTTTATAATGACTGCAGTGATTGGTGCATACCTGCAGTGATCTGTATGTAATCAAATTTGTAGCATTTACTCATCATGTTCCATCTAGTCTCATCACATGTCTCAGCTTCCTCTTTACTACAATGTTGTTTCTCATGGAATCTTTAATTTAAAAGTCAATTTTGGTGAAGATGTTGTTCAATTTCCCTACCAACTTTATGTGAAGTGAGCCAATCTGTTTTTGAAGTGCACTTAGTAAGGCCTACAATTCATAGTTTTAAGAGAAGAAACCTATGGAGTGAGCATCAAAGGCAACAACATTAGGTTAGGTTCTTATCATTGTTGACTGGTATATGTCCTGTAAGGACTTCATATTGACAATAGTGCCTTTTTGATACGATTGATCCTATCAGCTATTTAGATTTTGAGTCTGGCTGCATACTTTCCATCTCATAATATAGTAGCTAATCAAGTTCAAATTTTCCTTATTATTCATGAGATCCTTCATGGTAGGCTCTGGTGGTTTAGGCCTAGATATTTGATAATGCTCCAATTCTCAGCATTCACCTTCAGATTGTATTTTACCAGCTGCCTTCTTATCTTGTGCAGGTGATCTACATGGATTCTCTTTGCACCTACAATTGTAATATCACTTTGATGTATTGGATTTATATGAAAGTTTACCTTTGTGTTTAGTAGATTTACAGACATGTTACTTGATAAAGTGTCATGCTCTTTGCATATTGTCCCCTTTTGTGATTCAATCTGGTGTATTGTTTTTGGCATGCAGCTTAGTTACTCCTAACTGGAATAAAAAACATTACACCACCAAATATTTCATTTCATCCAATGCAATTTTGCTCTGATATATAATGCAAATCTAAATAATAAGATAATATTACATTTTCAGAGTCTTACCAAAAGCTTTCCTCACCCATCAAGCAATTAATCCCATCAACTCTAGCAATGAGTAGCTTTGTGTACCACTAGATCTCTTCTGAAAAGTGTACAATAAGCCTGCATTATGATAGATCTACCATAATGCTTTTAGAAAATTGAGAAAACCACAAGAATGCAATTACAAAGAACTGTAACAAAAACATACTGTAGCAAAATAAATAATCAAACAGTAACACAATAGGCAAACAACAATGTAAATAAGTAACAGACATGAAAGCAAGCAAACTAGCAAAATGATAATTATATAAGAACTACACAGAAAAGTGCAAAGTTTGGCAGAACCAATTTTTGAAGTTATCCACACAAGGATTACAACATTATGGCTCCCATGTGCATTATCTTTCTTCCTACCATGTTGGAAGTGCAATTCTTTATGTAGAAATTCTTTGTTAAGTGTCCATTATTCTTTTGTCACATTTGTAATGGCATTTGCTAATTGTTCCCACCATAAATGTTCAATGTTTGTACATCATGGGTTAGATCTTCGGATGATGTGGCCTGCCAGTTGTAGTAGAACTTCATTTTCAACAAGCACTCCAATTTAGGATTTCCTGTTCTTTCATTCATATCCTCATCTCTACTTTGAAGCTAATTATTCTTACAGCTTCATATATTACAATGCTATTGACTCATTTGAATGGCTCTTACCCAGGTTTTAGTGCCATTCAAGCTGATTCGTTTACTGCTTGCAAGGTGCTTGCTATGGATCATTATATGGATTTTTTGTCTTATCTGTTACTCATGGATTAATGGAAGCAGCCATACATAGTTGTAGATTCTTTTTTGTGCAGGTGTGAAATTGCAAACTACCCTGCTTTCTACAGTGTGATCTCAGAACTTTCATATTTGGATTATTGTTATTGCTGTTCTTGCTTCACCCTCATCGAAGTTTTGTAGACCACTCTGCACTACAGCCCAAACAGCTATTCCATATACAAGCATCTGTGAGGTTGTTTTGAATGCATCCCTTCAGGTTTTCTTGTGGGAGACCATTTAGCTTTGCTACTAGTATCATTTTTGTGCAGTAGGATTGATGGAATCCATCAGGGTTTTGCTTACAGTTTTGTTTCTGTTATGTGAAAGCCCCAAGTGCTTGAATTTTTGTGCATGTTTAAAAGACCTTTTCCCCTCTTTTAGCTAAGCATACTTGGTCAATTAAGCTTTGGGTTTGAAATTATTATTACTTATGTTTTTCATAAACTTGTTGTGGTAACAACAGTGACATGAGTCATATGTGAGTTAATTCAAGACTATCAAATCTTCATCCACATATTTTTCATGAAAACTAAAGATTTTCATCAATATTTATGATATGTATTTGCTCTTAGAAGAGGTGCTCTTTAGTTTTTGTTGACAAAGTAAAAATATGCAGAAGCATCTTATTGGAATTATCTAGGTTTTTGCTGCTTTTGTGATGTTATTTTCTACTCTATTTGAAAGCTTTGTTCCTCCCTCATTATAGACTGATTGTTGACTTAAAGAAAGCTAATATCCAACTAAGCAGCAATTCATATGCATTTGCTGTAGGATTTCTTTTGGCTTCTAATATCATTTCTTTGATAATTCTTTCATAATGCCATAGCAGATCATTAGACATGATTCATTTATTGATTATCATGCACTTTTCATTGACTTAAGTTCAGAGCAGAAGGGAGAAGTTCCATGATTCTTAAACTGTTTCTTCTCATTATCACAATTATGAGCTTAAACTAGATGTCATTTTAGATACTCACCTTTAATTTTAGCTCTAGGGTGGGTACTTATTCCAGGGGGGCTCTTTTGAAAGGGACAAATTTGAAGTATTAAAGTGAGTTTCACCAAAAAGTGCTGTGAAGAATTTTGGAAAACGTTTAGAATTGTTGTGAGATCCATCATACCATAAACTTCTGTAGCACTATAAATGTTCCCAGCATTGTCTTTGGGAAAGGAAATTTGGAGAAGCATGGAGATGCTCCATAAGATTTATATGCTTAAACTGATTGTTCTCATTATCACAATTAGAAGCTTACTCTAGATGGTCTTTTAGGGGCTCATTTCCCATTGTAGCTCTAGGGTGAGGGCTTATTCAAGGGGGACTCTTTTGAGGGGGTAAAAGTTGATTATGTGAAGAATTGTGAAAATAGTCTTGCAATGTTGTTGTGGGATTCACCCTCCCATAAACTTCTGTATTACCACAAATGTTCCCAGCATTATCTTTTGCAAAAAGAAATTCAGAACAGCAGGGAGACATTCCATTAGAGTTATATGTTTGAACTGATTTTTCTCATTATCACATCAATGGAAGTGAGTACCTACTCCAGCTCCATCTCTGATCCTGGTGTAAGTTCTTGACTAATATCTGGATGCAAGTCTTCCATATGTTGAATATCTTCTCTGATGTCAGCACAGTTATACTGTAGTGGAGATGGGATGCCAGCCATGTTACCCTCAGTAATCTCGATAATCCCCCATTTATCTTGTGAAAGTGTACAAACATCAGGGTAGACATTAGCAAAAATTACGACATGGAGTATTGGAAATAATCTCATTTCTGGTATATACTTTGTGCTGAAATAGTGGCCATTCTTTATGTCCTCTATTACCTCATAATTTATGTGGTCTTGGGATGATCTACATAGATCGAAAATTACTGTATGTTGTCTAGCATGGGCATACTTTATATCAGCTGACTTACCATTACTGCAGACAAAGGTATCATGTTGTACTGCTGCATATGTACTGAACCAACTCTTGCCTGTGTTTCCTGTACTGTCCCATAGCCATAGAACCTCTCGTGGATGTATCTCCCCTCGTATATAGCTTTCTAGTGCCTCTTGCCATGGCCTAAGCTGTGCGCCTATGAATTGCTGCTCTATGTTCTATCTCTTCTCAAAGGTATGAAATGCTGTGATAACCTCATTGAATCTACACTTATGTAATATGTAAAGGCCTCCATGCTTCTTGAATAATGTCTGAGGTGGTATGTTATCTAGAGAGTCCTTACAATATTGGCAATACCACTCCCAGCTTGCTTGCCATGCTCTGCTCTCTTGCCAAACTCAACAAAGTCATTCTCTTTCTTGTGGTAGTCTGCTGCCTCGTTAGGAGTGCCTCTGCACTTCTCTAGATGCATTCCTGGATTGTCAAAGTATTGTCTGATCCCTTTGAAGCATTTCTTAACTTTAAACTGTATAAACCCTTGTAAGTGAGGTTTGCCTTGGTCTCCTACCTCCTTGCCATATATAGCATATGTAACTACAGTGCTCTCTTCTAATTTAGGCGTTAATGCCTCAATAGTATCATCAGTATAGTTGTTTTTGGTGAAACACCAATCTTTTGTTGCTCCTTGTCTTCGTGCCATGTTAGAACGACTCAGCAAGGTGGAGGGAATTCCCTGTACTTATTGCCGCCTTCCTATAAGAAACCCTCATCCTGGGTAAGACTATAAACTGCATCCGGTGACCGGGGCCCACTTGAGGAGCAGTGGAGTTACCTCTCAACTGTCACTACTCCCAGATCACCCTTGGGCAAGGTATAGCACCTGTAAGCCTTAGTTCAGGGTCATGAGCATGGGTCGACAGGACTGAACAGCTTTGCAAAGCAATCTTTCTAGGAGAAGGAAATTTCAAGAACAAACCAGGACCAAGTCCTAAGGCGGATCATCACCTTATGGTGACAACGGCATTCTCCATGGAAAGGAACTGGGGACCCTACCAAGTACTCACTCCAAGACTATCACAACATGAATATACCATTAAGTAGAAACGACAACAGCGTGAACAGAGGTAGTGAGATTACACCTACAGCTGCGCTTGGTAAAGATGCTCTGATTACTCAAGGAGCTCTGGACCGTCATCAAGCTACTGAGTTCAACAGAAGAAACCAGATAAAAATATGCACTAGGAATGTTAGGTCACTATATCAAAAAGGGAAACTCGAGAATGTCAAGGTTGAAATGGGACATTTAAAAGTGCAAATTCTAGGAATACGTGAAACAAGATGGACTAAAAGTGGAGGTTTTAGGGCGGAAGATTATGCTATATACTGCTCTGGAGGGGACAAGCATGACCGTGGAGTTGGGGTTTTACTCAGTAACAGTGGCAAAATTCAGTTATTGGATTCTGGCCAGTATCTGATAGAATAGCTTAGTGAAATTGAATGCCAAACCTTTCAACCTAAATGTCATACAGGTTTATGCGCCAACAAGTGCATCTACTGAAGAGGAACTGGACGATTTTTATGAGGAATCAGACAAATGTAAAAGGAATCCAGAGCAGCATGGAGGTACTCCATGATAGTTGTATGTGTAAACTGATTATTCTCATTATGACAATTCAAAGCATAAACTGGCTGTTCTTTAGAAAATAATTTCTCATTGTAGCTCTAGGGTGAGGTCTTATTCAAGGGGGGCTCTTTTGAGGGAGACAAAGTTGATTATTTGAAGACTTGTGAAAATGGTCTAACAATGTTTTTGTGGGATTCACCTTCCTATAATCTTCTGCAGCACCACAATATAACCCAGCAGTATTGTTCAGAAAAGACATTTAGGGCAGCAGGGAGATATTCCATCAGAGTTATGTGTTTGAGTTGATTGGTACCATTATCGCAATTAGAAGCACAAAGGGGGTGTTCAGTTAGATGCTCATTTCCCATTGTAGCTCTAGGGTGAGGGCTTATTCAAGGGGGGCTGTTATGAGAGGGACAAATTTAATTATTGGAATAATTGTGATAATAGTTTAAGAATGTTTTTGTGGGATTCAACACAAGAATCCCGTTAGAAATAAGCTCTTGGAATGTTAGCTTGCTATATCAAAAAGGGAAACTCAAGAATGTCAAGCTTGACATGGGACATTTAAAAGTGCAAAGTCTAGGAATTAGTGAAACAAGATGGACTAAAAGTGGAAGTTTTAGGAGTTGGGGTTTTACTAAGTAACAGTGGCAAATTTAGTTATTGGATTCTTGCTAGTATCAGATATTTCAGAGTTGAAGACTTTGAAACAGATTTGGAGAATAGCCTGCACACAACTAACTATGTAAACTATCAACTATTTCATTCAGTCACTGAAACTGTATTGCAGAAACATGCCCCCTTGAAACAAAGAGTCATAAGAGGCAATAATAAGCCCCAGTTAAAATCTGATTTAAGAAAGGCAATAATGACAAGAACTAGACTTAAGGATAGGGCAACTAAATCAGGTAGTGAGGAAGATTATAAGAAATACGAAAGACAGAGAAATGTCATAGTTGGTATGAATAGAAAAGCAAAGCCTGACTTCTACCATTCTGTGGACGTAAATACAATTGAAAATGATAAAAAATTTGGGAGAGCAGTTTTTGAAATGGTGACCCAATAGGGGAGAAAATTATCCTTATTGAAAACAGAGAGGTTATATCAGATGATAGAATTATTGCTGAATGCCTGAACACCCACTTTGAACATCACCAATTCACTCGGCATAGACCCATCCTTTAAGATCAATGAGACTGACTTGAGCATGGAAGAAAGTATAAGAGCCACCCAAGTTTCTATCAGATACCCACCTGGCCGGTATCTGATAGAATAGCTTTAGTGAAATTGAAAGCCAAACCTTTCAACCTAAACGTCATACAGGTTTATGCGCCAACAAGTGCATCTACTGAAGAGGAACTGAAAGATTTTTATGAGGAATTAGACAGATGTAAAAAGGACTGCAAAGATCATGAAGTAAATATAGTTATGGGATATTGCAGTGCTAAAGTTTGAAGAGGAAGATTCTTGGACATTGTAGGAAGTGAAGGCCTAGGAGAGATGAATGGGAGAGGAGAAAAGCTAACAGAATGGTGCGAACAAAATGAACAAATCATTATGAACACTTATTTCATTAAGCATTCAAGAAAACTATGGACATGGAAAAGCCCAGATGGGATTACTAGGAATCAAATCGATTACATCACAGTCAATAGGAGATATAGAAATGCCGTTAGAGACATTCGCACACATCCAGAAGGAGACTGCAACAGTGACCACAACATGCTTGTTGGAAAGAAGAAAATGAAACTTCAAAGACTAAAGCAACATAAATTCACTTCACCAACGCTAGATCTAGAATCCCTAGAGAAAGAGAAAGGAGTTAAAGAGAAATTTACAAAGAGGTAGATCAAAAATGGAAACAATACATGAAAATCGATGCGCAGAACAATTAGTAAAAGTATTTCAAACGAGTTTAAAAGAGGCAGCCAAATTGTCAATAACAGTTTGTCCCATAAAGAAGCGCAGACCATGGATAACAACAGAAATCTTTGAGCAAGTGAACGAAAGAAGGAAAGTAAAGAATAATATCATGGCTTGCCAAAGAAATGCTTGCCAAAAAGCAAAAGAGATTTTACTGAACAATCAATGTCAGGAAATTGAAGAACTAGAAAAGAAAAACCCCCAACTAATGCATACCAAAATAGAAGAAGCCCCTAGAAAATACAAAACTTGCTCTCCGGCCAATGTCATTGAAGCAAGTGATGGTGCTATTGTTATGGAAAAAGAAAAATTACTTGAAAGATGGAAAGAATATATTTGTGAGCTATTTGAAGATAACAGACCACCAGAGTATCCAGTTGCAATGAGGGAAAAGGAAAAGTTGCCTATTCTAAAGTAGGAAATAGTTAAAGCTATCAAAAGCATGCCAAAAGAAAAGCAGCAGGTCTGGATGAGGTTTATATTGAGTTAATTATAGTCCTTGATGACTTAGGTGCAGAATGGATGACTAAGATAGCCAACAAGATCTTCGTTGAAGGACATTTTCCAACAGACATGTCCCGATCTGTCTTTATTACCTTGCCATAGAAAGCTGGTACAACAAAATGTGAGCTCAATCTCACAATAAGCTTAATGAGTCACATGACAAAGGTGACACTGAAGATCCTATTACAGCGAATGAGAAGCAGGACGATAGGTGAAATATCAGAAGAGCAATTCGGATTCATGCCAGGCAAGGGAACAAGGAATGCAATATTCACGCTTTGAATGATAACAGAGATGTGTTGAGATGCAAAAGGACGTATATATATGTTTTATCGACTACGAAAAAGCTTTGGAAAAAGTTCAACATGTAACGTTATTTGAGGTACTTCAAGAGCTGGATGTTAGTTGCAAAGATTTAGGAATAATAAAGAATCTCTACTGGCATCAAAAAGCATCAGTTCACATAGGGCAAGATATGAGTGACTGAGTAAACATAGCAAGAGGTGTAAGACAAGGGCGTGTTTCATCACCAGCACTCTTCCCACTATACACATAGATGGTAATGAGGAAAATCAGCCACATGGATGGATTAAGAATAGGAAGGCTCAATGTAAATAACATTTGATATGCAGATGATAATGCCATTGTTGCAGATTTAGAGGAACAGCTACAACACCTTATTACTGCACTAGCAGATGAAAATAGAAAATTTGGCCTAGAAATTAGCAAATGAAAGACCATCTGTATGACCATGTCAAAGAAGAGTGTAAGTCCAAAGTGCAAATTAGATATTGATGGAATAAAATCAAACAGGTAGAAAAATTCAAATATCTAGGGAGCTTAGTAACTTCATATGCGAAATCAGATCAAGAAATAAAACATAGAATTGGAATTGCATAAACAGCATTTAAAGGTATGTCTAACGTGCACACTGCAAGAGACATAAGCAATCAAACCAAAATAAGACTTATCAAATACTATATGTGGAGTCCAATGTTTTATGGATGTGACACATGGATGATAAGCAAAGCAATGAAAAAGCAGCTTGAAGCAGCAGAAATGTGGTTTTTACGGAGGATGATGAAGATCTCTTGGATGAAGAAGGTCACAAATAAGGATGTGTTGAGAAGAGCCCAGACTGAAAAACAGTTAATGAAGCAAATAGTGAAGAGACATTGTAGATTCCTGGGACACATAGTAGGGAATAGAGGCATTGAGTATCAAGTGGTAACAGGGAAAGTAGAAGGAAAGAGAGATAGAGGAAGGCAAAGACAGACATTTCTTGGGTGGTGAGGCAAATGCTTAGACAGGAGAGGAGTGGACATCATTCATTTGGCAGAAAACAGAACTTTATATCATACTGTGACATCCAATGTCAGAATATGACAAGGCACTACACGACGACGATAAGAAATTCGTTATAAGAACTTCATTGTAAGAAACTTGAAATGAAGTCCACAGTTTGGGACCAAAGGGTTAGGGTGACCCTCCTCAAAATGAGGTCAAAGGTTAGGGTTTGGGTTAGTGTTAGTGTAGTCGAGAAAGAGAGTTATATAGGTTTGCTACACCATGGGTAGCCTTATTGTCATCACAACACTGGCTCATACATAAGAAATGATGTAGAAACATTAATCGCTATCACTAATATCATTACTATCATTCAAAGGCGTAAGCAGCTCTGGGTTATAGTCTTTAAATGTGTCTTCTCCATAACATGCATTCTGTCGCTCTAATTGTGGCTTCTTTTTTGCTGTAGAGTCTGTTATATCAGTGCCAACTTTACCCTCTGCGTGTATCTTGAAGTCTGCGCTATTATTTGCTGGTGGCTTGTTGTTAGTGGTGTCTGAATCCTTGTCTGTGATAATGTCAACTGGAAACCATGGTTTGTACATCTCATGGGTTCCAACCTTGAAGTATGGCTGATTCCAGAGTATCTTGGGACAAATGGCAATAACTGTAATTCCAGCCTTCATCTTCCAACTTACAGCAATCTTTGCAGTTAATGGTGCATATTCATCATTCAATCACATAAATGTTCTTGGTGGTGGATGTACATAGTACATGAAGCTGTTTGATGCCGTTGTGGAAGAGCTGTAACCCCAAGGATTAATTACTGCATGTTGTGGAGCTCCCCAATTGGGCTTGTAATCAAAGAATCCACTATCCATGCTGTGTGTCTCATGCCATTTACCATACCTGTCCTCTTTATCTGCCTTCCATCTAAAAATTATTGGACATTGATGTGGTAGACTTACGGAAAACAGACCAGGTAGATTGTTTGGGAAGTATGGCCCAATGATGTAACTGCTATAGCCACTTGTAAAGCGACCTAGTCTGTGTTGTTTGTCTGTCCATAATTGTATATGGATTCTCTGCTTGTTTACTGAGTCCTGTATTCTTGCAAGTAGATGTGTCTGCTTTTCATCCTCTGTCTGTAGCCTCTTGTAGTGAGTATCCTTTATGTGGTGTGCATTGATATCGTAGATGCATTACCAGAGCTCTATTACTCTGTATCTATTCCAATCTCTCCTTACCTCAGCGGATGTGTTCTCGTCTCCGAAATCTGCCCACTGCCAGTGCTGATTTATTGTCCTTTTTGTGGAGTCTTTCCAGTAGTGGAAGGGCTTAATGTTGTAGGCTCTATCGTGTGCTGTTTCATAGACCTTTGTAACCTCCCAGCCTTTATGGTATTTGAACATCTTGTAGTCTGGTGTAGGATGTAGTGTATCCTCCTCCCACTTAGGGTGTTGCCTATGACCCCTATGATGAGCATGGTGATGCCAATGATGGCCTCCATGATGTCTCTAATGTCGTGGCATTTAGTATCTCTTATAATATCGTCTATAGTATCGCCTATAGTAGGTTGGTCTGTAAAATCTTCTCTTGTTAAATGATCGCTTATAACCGTAATGTCTTCTGTAATAAGGCATAATGAACTGACTAGTTACGTGAGCCCCGTCGTTATACAGTCTATATGGCTCTATGAAATTCCCCCGTCTCCCATGAGGCTGCAGAGTAGTACTACCTGCGGCCTCAGAGCCTGGAACCACTTCAATAAACTATTCTTCTTAGTGGCTTAGTCAAAGGGGGCTCTTTCGAAGGGGACATATTAGAGGACTTCCTGTATAAGAATGAATTTCACCAGAAAGTACTGTGAAGAATTGTGAAAAAGTCTAGCAATACTTCTGTGGGACTCATCATCCCACACACTTTTATAGCATCACAAATGCTCCCAGCATTATCTGTTGGGAAAGGAAATTCAGAGCTCCAAGGAGGTACTCCATGATAGTTCTGTGCTTAAACTGATTGTTCTCATTATGACAATTAGAAGCATAAACTGGCTGTTCTTTAGATAATCATTTCTCATTGTAGCTCTAGAGTGAGGGCTTATTCAAAGGGGGCTCTTTTGAGGGGGACAAAGTTGATTATTTGAAGACTTGTGACAATATTCTAACAATGTTTTTGTGGGATTCCCCCTTCTATAGCACCGCAAAAGTTCCTAGCAGTATTTTTTCAGAATAGACATTCAGTGCAATAGGGAGACATTCCATCAACGTTATGTGCTTGCGTTGATTGGTACTATTATCGCAATTGGAAGCATAAACAGAGTGTTCATTTAGATAAAAAGGGAAACTCGAGAATGTCAAGCTTGACATGGGACATTTAAAAGTGCAAATTCTAGGAATTAGTGAAACAAGATGGACTAAAAGTGGAAGTTTTAGGACGGAAGATTATACTATGTACTGCTCGGGAGGGTACGAG
>Ga0187728_1028600_pt1 | contig 14717 bp, 1 predicted proteins | sample 3_Tdevnscriptome_FD_200412 | JGI IMG/M metagenome (GOLD analysis project Ga0187728, IMG submission 200412) | Metatranscriptome of Jellyfish Cassiopea xamachana and symbiotic dinoflagellate Symbiodinium from Pennsylvania, USA - 3_T2E_ScyKB8... | ecosystem: Host-associated > Invertebrates >... | reverse complement strand
CTCTTATGCAAAAGGAGACCTTAGGCCGATGTTGGCTGTTTATCTCAAAGTAGTGAAAATGATGGGAACAGTATCATAATAAATAGAGAATAGTTCACATGATAACAAGGATTGCCAGTTGGTGTTTGTATATATTATTGTGACACTGCCTATCATTACTTAGAAGACTGAAGTTGAAATAGTTAAAGCCAGCGTTTAAAACATGGCGAAGGGATTATTGCCTCGCATATTCGTTGTTTTATTATGTACGGTCCAGACGATAAGAACAGTACATGGATTGATCGCTGCTACTGTAAATGAAGATGCTGTAAAAGGTACTACTGTTAGCACATCTTTGCCAGCTCCAAACAGTGGATACGTTTATTCATTATTTAGTGGAGGAGATCCTGAAGCTGCCAAGCTATTTGGTGTTTCGGCTGATGGAAAAATAACAGTGAAACAAAAATTGAATTTTGTTAATGGTGGCAAAAATATCTACGAGTTGATTGTAGTTAAGAGAAAGGCTGGATCGAATATAGACGGCACTCCAGAGGTTGTACGGATTACTATAAAGGATATCAACAATCATGATCCAGCTTTCAAAAAAGCTACTTACGATGGTTACATTTCTGAGGGAGCCGCTGTTGGTTCACCAGTATTGGGATTGAAAGACTGTTTTGCTACTGATAAGGATAGTTCCAGTATCGCAAAGTACGAAATTGTCGATGGAAACAAAGATAACATCTTTTTGGCAAAAGTCAAAGACATTTTGGGCCTGAAGTTATTAGTAATTGAGACAACCCGAACAATCGATCGGGAAGCTCTCGGGGCCACACCTTACATAAACTTGAAAGTGCAGGCGGTGGATGGAGGAAATCCTGAGAGGCGTAGCTCAAAGACTACCATCCGTATTCGAGTTCTTGACAAGAATGACAACGCTCCTGTTTTTGAGAAGACAGACTGGCGAGTTACAATACAGGAGGACTTCGCGGTTATGACATCTGTGATCAGAGTTGTTGCTACCGACAATGACGCTGGCTCAAATCAACAGCTCTATTATTACTTTCCAGACGTACAAAATAACTTCATAATTGATCCGTACACAGGTGTGATCTACGTTGCATCACCGCTCAGCTATACTGCAAAATCGAGCTACAAAATGAACGTTGTTGTTACTGACAGAGCTGTCGATAAGCCTCGCACAAGCACCTGTACTGTTCACATCTCACTTGTGAAAGTGCCAGGATACCCAAAGTCGTCCACAGTCAATACTCAACCATATTTCTCTCCTCCTACGTATGTGATAAAAGTGCGTGGGGATTTACCAGTACGAGCATTCGTCCTTCTGCCCAGAGCTTTTGATAAAGATGGCACAGGAAATAACAATGGGAAGTTGTCGTTCTCCATGTTGTCTAAGGCAAGCACCAATCCATTTGCGATAAATCCCACCAGTGGTGCAATAACTGTAGAGAAGAAATTAACCCCAAGTAAGAAGCTTATTGAGTTTACAGTGCAGGCAATGGATGGTTCCAACTCACAGGCAGCAGCTAACATTAAGATTGAAGTTATTGCCATAGTCAAAAACAGTGGGCCACCAAAGTTTGTTCAAAGCACAATCAAGGTTGATCTCTTTGATGATGCTACTACAACAACCACAGTGTTCACAGCTAGTGCAAAAGACACTGATGCGGTTAAGTATGCAATTGTAGGTGGATCTGGCCTTGGCAGGTTCAAAATCAATGAGGTAACTGGGGTTGTTAATCCCAAAGTCATCTTTAGGGCCAGTGGCACTTATGACTTGTATGTTGAGGCAAAAGACCAGAATCAGTTTCAGCAAAGCTCATTGATGTATGCCCAAATAAACATCAAAGCACATTCAGCAAGCCCAGTATTTTCACAAGCAATGTATGAAGCTAGTGTTACTGAACACGAGCCTGTTGGCACATTTGTAACTGCAGTTTATGCTTCATTCCCTGACAAGACAAAAACTGTCAGATATGCTCTTGAGGGTGATGCAAATGAATTTAAAATGGATCCAGTATCTGGTGTTGTCACCACCAAAGTTGGCCTAGACTATGAACTTATCACTGAAAGGAGATTGACTGTCAAAGCATCTGTTGATGGATTGAAACAAACATCTGATGCCATCCTCTACATCCATATTAAGAACAAAAATGATGAAAAACCTTACTTTCCACAACCAAATCATGCACTGAGGGTCTCAGAGAACCTTGGATATATTCCAAGTCTGGTTTGCTTGTTTGCTAAAGATGCAGATGGCTCAGAACAACTAAGGTATTCAATAACATCTGGCAATGTTGACAGTTTGTTCAAGATTGATTCAAAAACAGGACAACTTTCTGCTCAGAACCTTGATTATGAGAAGCGTTCGGCATACACTCTGCAGGTTCAGGCAACTGATGGTGCAAACACTGCTACTGCTTCAGTCTCAATTACCGTCGTGGATGATAAAGCCAATCCGGAACCACCACATTTTGCCCCCTACACTGAGACCGTTACTGTAACTGAGGGTTCAGCTGCCAAGGTAGTAAAAGATCTAACGGTGACCACTGCTTCTGCAGGATCATTCACTTGTGATTTTGGTTTTGACGTAACGCCAAGCATTCTTGAATATTTCACTGTAAACACGCGCATTTCGAGCTGCGCAGTGGAAACAAGAAAGCCACTGAAGTGGACGAAGGAAGTTCCATCTTACAAGTTCACTGTGAGAATTATTACCAAAAGCAATCCAAGGCAATGGTCATCTGCGTTGTTGGTTGTCAATATTGATGATGTAAATGACCATGCACCAGAGTTCACTCAAGACTCATATGTAGTTTCAGTGCACTCCTCAGCTAAATTAGGCTCATCTGTGCTACAGCTGAAAGCAACAGATAAAGATGACAAGAGAAATGGAGAAGTTAGTTACAGATTAATGGCAAAGGGAGATTCCTCCAGCTTCACCTTGGATCCATTCACTGGTACTTTGAAAGTTGGAAGTGCGTTGCAACCAGGAAAGGAGTACAAATTGACAGTGAGAGCCAGTGATAATGGATTAAGTTCAAAGTACAAAGACGTACAAGTTACAGTTGGAGTACATCCAGATGGCACTGTGCTTCCTATTTTTGTCAGCTCTCCAAAGGCAAGTAAGAAGATCCCAGAAGGCACGTCCAGTGGTGATGTCATGACTGTAAAGGTATTAGCCCAGGGTGGTGCGCTGGAGTACAGCATTGTTGGGGGGAATATTGACACTGCATTTGATATCGACAAGAATGGTAAAATTGTTGTTAAGAAAGAGATTGATTATGAACGTGTGCCTGAGTACAAGTTGGTTATCAGAGCTACGAAATCGGGAGTTAGTCCAGCATTAGTCCAAGAGACAACAGTATCTATCCAGATTGATGACGTTAATGACAACGCACCCGTCTTTAATGTGAGAGGCAACTCAGTAGAAGTTACTATTCAGACGAATGCGAATAGTGGACTGGTAACCAGTATGTACCGTGCATTCGACAAAGACTCTGGTAAAAATGGACACATCACATACACTCTTCAATCAAGTGGTGGAAGCAGCAGTATACCATTTAGCCCGGATGTTGATACTGGTATTATTACAACAAACCAAAAACTAACGGAAGCTAAGCCCTATAACCTAATTCTCACAGCAACAGATAAGGGCATTCCTGCAAAATCCGCACAACTATCCATCAAGGTTACAGTTGTTGATGTTACAGCAACTCCACCATCATTCCGGGACAGACAGTTCAAAGGAAGCGTGAAGGACAACACACCCAGCGGGGAAAAAATTACTGATGTATCAGTCCAGGAAGATAAGAAAAACATGCTTATCCAATACCAGATCATAGCTGGTAACAAAGACAATAGTTTTTGCATTGATTATAGAAAAGTTGCTTACACCCAGAAGCCAGTGGATTTTGACAAATGGAAGAAAGAAAAATTCGAGGTGACGGTTGCCCTTACATATCAGAATAGCATGTCAGCTGCGGAAGTGTGGGCTGTTTTACCAGAAGAGAATGACAATGCACCAGTATTTGTTGGAGGCAGTCAGCCTGTCATCAAAGTACTTCCTGAAGATGCCGTGAAGGGCACATTCGTTCATCAATTTACTGCGCATGATCTGGACAGGCCAGTTAGTAAAGTTGTATACAGCATTCACAGTTACGGAAATGAATATAGCACAGACATGTTTGCAATCAACTCTGTTAGTGGTATAGTCACTTTAGAGAAATCACTTGACTACGAAACTCTGGACAAGCATGTGCTAACGATCAAAGCAACTGAAACAGGGACCTTTAAGAGATATGCATACAAGATGTTGATAGTGAAAGTTCTGGATGTGAATGACGAGGCGCCGCTTTTCAGCGTCAGCAGCAGTCGTTATTACATCGCAAAGGATGCCCTGAAAGGAGCAAAGGTTGCTCAAGTGGTTGCGTCAGATCTTGACAGTGGCACAAATGGTGAAATAGTTTACTCATTAACAAACGACAACATGAATTTGTTCAATATTGATTCAAAAACTGGTGTCATTACGCTCAAGGATACAATTTCCCTTGTAGCACAAGACTCTCACTCTATTACTGTGACAGCAACTGACAAGGGTGCTAATCCAAAAACTGGACAATCTGTTTTGACCGTTGAAACTATCATCACTGATGGCCCTCCAAAATTTGCATTGAACGAGTTTAAATTCAGTGTGAAGGAAAACACTGTATTTAGTGGCCAAACTAAAGCGATAAGCGTTGACACCCTTACCTATTCAATTTTATCTGGAAATGTTGACAATAGGTTTAGAATTGATGAAACAACAGGATACATGTCCTCAGCTGCAAAACTCGATGCTGAACAGGGTACAAAGTATACATTGATTATTCAAGCCAAAGACGTCAGCGATCGTAAATCCACAGCTACAGTTGTGATCAATGTTCAGAACTTGAACGATAACGGGCCTATGTTCAGGAACGCCAAGGATGGCATGATTGAGAAAGTTGTTTCAAACAAGGTTACTGCTGGTGAAGTCATGCTCACTGTGGAAGGTTACGACCTCGATGTCAATGATGCCTTGACTTATGAAATTACTGAGAAGGTGAATTTTGAGATTGGGCCAAAAGATGGCGTTATAAAGCTTAAAAAGGATTGGAGTAAGATTAATTCTCTGAATAATTTTGCAGAATTTCAGGTTAAAGCCAGTGACCGTGGCACTCCCAAAAAGACAGCGACAGCTACCGTCAGGATTGTATTTGCGAATTTCAAGGCAGATCACGTGAAAATCGTCAGATCAGTCCGTGAAGACGCACCAATCTCATCGCCTGCTGTAATTACCAATCTCCCAAGAGTGTTCCCCCGTGGGGGTTATCAAATTGTTTATCCAAAGAAAAACCCATTTAAGATTTCTAGAAGTACTGGTGACATATCTTTAGCAGAGAAGTTGGATTTCGAAAAGACTCAGAGCTATGACATTGTAGTTCAGGAAGACAACGATAACACAGCAGAGAAAACGAGGTACTTGGATTACAGACTTCAAGTAAAAGTTATCGATGTCAATGACAATGTACCAGCTTTTGAAATGAAGAGTTTGTCCACCAAAGTCAACAAGAATGCTAGACCTGGAACACAAGTGATAAAACTAAAAGCTACAGATAAAGACAGCGCTGATGCCGGGCGACTTTCGTTTGAAATTGTTACGCCAAATGTCCCCTTTACTGTGAACCCAGTTACACATTATATTGAAGCTAGCAAGAGCAACGCATTTTCAAAGAACCAATATGTCATCGATGTCAAGGCAGTAGACAGTGGTGTTCCTCAGCTGAGTAGCAAGCCAGTACGCCTTACCATTAATGTTGTCAATGATCCTCCGCAGTTCGAAAAGATGTTGTACAAATTCAGTGTGCCAGAAACGGCAAAGGTCGAGAAGGTTGTGGGAACTGTGAAGGCAAGAAGCTTGTCGGGAATTAGTGTCACTTATGCAATTGAGAAGGGGAACACCAATGATAAGTTTAGGATTGATAAAAAGGGTAATATAATTGTACAACGCCCCCTTGATCATGAAACAGATCCCAGTGCATATAGCCTGGTTGTCTCTGCGCAGGAAGTAGCCTTGAAACCCCTGAAATCAACAGCTAATGTAATAATTGAAATTGTGGATGTGAATGATAATCTGCCTCAATTCACTAGCATTGTTTATAGACCATCAGCCATTCCTGAGGACACCCCAGTCAACTCTGTGTTACTAACAGTTAAAGCAACAGACAAGGATTGCAGCAAGACGGGTGTATGTGTGCCAGGCCGTCTTATTTACAAAACCAACGAATTCAAGGACACGTTCAAGATTGATGCAATTACTGGTGAGATCAGAAACATCAAGCCCCTTGACTATGAAACAAAACAAAAGTATGAATTTGATGTGGAAGTCCAAGATTCGGGCATTAGAAAGAACACTGCAAAAGCGAGAGTCATTATCACCGTAAAAAATGTCAACGACAATAAACCAGTGTTCGCCCAGAGCAAAAAGACAGTTTTCATTGATGATAGTGTTAGAACTGGCATGACCGTGATCCTTGTCCAAGCATCTGATGCCGACAATGATCCACTCACATACTCTATGAAGGGTGATAGTAGTGCTTTTAAAATAAACTCAAAAACTGGCTTGGTTACTGTCAATACAGACCGTCTGGAACAAACAAAGTACTTGTACACGATCACTGCATCGGATGGGAAAAGCAAGGGCGAATACACATTAGAGATTAATATTGAAGATAAGAATGACAGAGCCCCGCAATTCAAAGGCTGCGATAAGTTCAAGGCAGTTGTGGAGGAGAATAAACCTGCAGGACAGTTCGTCGTGCAGGCAACAGCAACTGACGATGATAATGCTGGCCGTAGTAAAGAAATTGAATACACGCTTCTGCAGATCACAGCCAGCAAAGAAACTGTAGATCAGCCAGTGATTGGAAGTGGATCGTCTCAAACGAAAGATTTCGAAATTGATAAAACAGGCACCATAAGAACTAAAAGGATTTTCGATAGAGAGGCAGAATCACAGTATACAATTATTGTAATTGCACGAGATGGAGGCTCAAACAGATCTGAAGCTGAGAGAAACGCAGCTGCCTGCCAGATAACAGTAAATGTCACTGATGTAAACGACAACAAGCCCGTGTTTGCCATAGAGTACTTTGAGACGTCAGTTGCTGAAAACACACCTGTGGGTTCTGTTGTGCTGATCACGTCAGCCATCGATGTTGATGAAGGTGTCAATGCAAAATTAACGTATTCCATGGATAACGAATATTTTCAAATAGCTGACCCAAACAAGGGAGGTATTTCGGTGAAGAAGTCCCTAATTAACAAGGCTGGCATATATCGGTTTCTTGTAAAAGCGAGTGACTCTGGCAACCCGCAACTGTCGACAACCGTCAACGTCAAGATAACTGTTGGTCCAGGTACACCTCCCAAGTTCACAAGTAAAACTTACACGACAAATATTGCCGAAAATAAAGGTGCTGGCTCGTCTGTTATCACCGTCAAGGCTACATCAGCAACTGGCGCGAACGTCGTCTACAGTTTGCCGAAAGGGACTTTATCAGAGACGAACAAAGATATGTTTACGATTGATTCCACAACAGGAATGATAAAGGTAGCTGGTGAATTGAACTATGAAACTATCAAAAAGTACATTGTTTATGTTTTGGCAAAAGATGAGAAAAATGGCATGACCTCAACGGCTATTGTTTACATCAATGTACTTGATGTCAACGACAATTTACCCCTGTTTATTCTACGAAAATTCGAATACCTCACTGTTACCGAGGGTCAATCGCCTGGTGTAGTCGGTCGTGTATTCGCTACGGATAAAGATTCAACGACGAATGCTGAGGTCCAGTTTGAAATGGGCAAGTCGAGTAAGAAGATCGATTTTGTGGTGGATCCGAACACTGGTGTACTTAGATCTACGACCGTGTTTGACAGAGAGAAAACTAGCCAAGAACTGTTCAGTGTCGTTGTCAGAGACAAAGGAAATCCAGATTTTCACAGTGATGTTTCGGTTTTTGTACAAATCATTGACATTAACGATAACGCCCCGACGCTCACTCCGAAAATATACAATGGTGAAGTGAAGGAAAACGAGACGATTGGACATCGCGTACTTGCCATCACAGCCAAGGATTTGGACGCTGGTGATAACGCTAGAGTACAGTTCTACATAACTGGTGGTAATGAAAAAGGATATTTCACTACATCCAAGTCGACCTTCTCAAAAGGCATTAGCAAAGCGTACATTCTAGTTGCTAAACCTCTTGATCGGGAAACTGATGACACGTTCAAGCTTATCATCACTGCTACAGATTCCAAGTTCATGGATTCTGGTGAAGTCAACATTAAGGTCCTTGATGCAAATGATAATCCTCCCGTATTCTTGAAAGACTTCTATACAGGAAGCATCAATGAAGATGCAAAAGCAGGTACTTTAGTCACTACCGTCAAAGCTGAAGATAAAGACTCATCAGCCGTACAGGGACCAATTAAGTATTCACTTGGCGCAGATGCTCATGGAATGTTTGTCATAAACCCAGACACTGGCGTTATCACTGCTGGAACAAAGCCATTTGACCGTGAGAAAAAGCCAATTTACAGATTCACTGTTATTGCTTCGGATGGGGTACTGCAGGGCAAAGCTGTTGTTCAATGCACCATTAAAGATATCAATGACGAGAAGCCATATTTCCCGGGTGCACCTTATACACGTTATGTTGAAGAGCACAAACCGGCTGGCACCGTTGTTGGGTACATCCCAGCCAAAGATGATGATGACCCTAGTGCCGGGGGTAATGCTAAAATCCAGTATTCCATTGTTGGTACAAACAAGGATTTTGCCATCGATAAGGACACTGGATTAATGACAACCCTGAAAGAATTTGACCGAGAATCGACGGTTTATTCTCCAATATTTAAGGTTAGAGTGAAAGCTACCGACTCTGGTGTTCCACAGCAGGAAAATGAAACAGTTGTGACTGTTGTCATCACTGATTCCAACGATAACGATCCAGTTTTTACAAAGAAGTCATTCTCTGGCAAGGTGAGAGAGTGCGACCGCGCTGGTACAAAAATAACCACCGTAACTGCCATAGACAAAGATGACCCTAACACAGTGAACGCCCAATTGATGTATTACGTCATTAGCAGTAGCCATAATTCAGAGAAGTACTTCCATGTGGACGGAAAGACGGGTGTTGTTACAGTTGCCCATGGACTGGATTACGAGAACTCTGCCACTTACAAGTTAGTTGTTGGTGTAAAGGACAGGGGTGTTCCGCAACGACCAGTTGGTAGGGAGGAGACAGCCACCGTTAACATTATTGTGACTGATTGTAATGACAATATGCCAGAATTTATTCCAGATTATTATTCAGTGAAGGTAAATGAAAACGTAAAAGTTGGTAGCAAGCTCTTGGTTGTAACTGCAGTGGACAAAGACAAGGGCTCGAATGGTGAGTTTACGTTTGGCATCGTAGATGATGAAAAGAACTTCAAATTTGACATTAAGAGTGCCCCTAGTAACAAGTCAAAGGGAATTATTAGCCTCCTTTACCCGGTTGACAGAGAGGCAATGGAACACCACGTGTTTAGAGTTAGTGCATCAGACATGGGCGTGCCAAAACTTACAGGCTATGCAACAGTAAATATCACATTGCTTGATGTCAATGATAATGGACCACATTTTGATAAAAAAGATTACTGTGGAACAGTTGTTGAAGCGAGATCTGGAGTCCAAGTGGTTACAAAGATAAAAGTCTCAGATCCGGATTCTGACAAATACAGCTGTCCTTGTAAGTTTGCATTCGAATCTGGAGACACTGCATTATTCAACATAAGACCTGCTGGTACCAATGCAATCGAAGTTGTTACCAAATCATCAGCAGTGTTTGATCGCGAGAAGAAGCAGCTTTACACGTTGGTAATTGGAGCAAGTGACCGAGGCAACCCACCAATGAAAAATGTTACAACATTGAGGGTTGATGTTCAAGATGTAAATGATAATGTACCATCAAGTGATGGAGATCTGTCCCTGCTTGTCAATTCGTACAAGGGAGAGTTTATGGGGGGCGTTATTGGGAAAGTTTACATCAAAGATGATGATAGAGGCACGAATGACATTTATAGTCACACGCTGACGTCTCAGTCACCCGGTAACTATTTCAGTGTCAACAAAACCAGCGGTGAGATCATTGTTAAACCAAATGTTCCAGGAGGGAAGTATAAACTTGCTTTCAGATCGAAGGAGTTGAATCGAAAAGTCGGCCCAGATCAAGGGAAAGTGGTGGTTAGCACGGCAACTGTAACAGTGCGGGCTATCTCTGAGAAACAGGCCAAGACCAGTGTTGCTCTGCGAATGACCGGCCTAACAAAACCACTTACCTGCAATGAAATGGCATACCCAGATTTTGAGGCAATGCTAGCAAAGATCCTTGGAGTACCCGTGTCACATGTGACAGTATTCAGTGCCCAACCAGTTAAAGGCCTACATCGTGGCGTAGATGTACGATTTTCTGTAAAGAAGTCTCCAAAAGCTGGCTTCGCAGGGGACGCTGATGAATACGTTGATAAATCTACTCTTATCCCATTGTTAAATGCGAAGAAAAAGGAAATCGAAAAAGCGACAAAGGGAAAGATTGCTTCAGTTGGAATCGATCCTTGTGCCAAGGAAACATGCCAGGTTGGGTTTTGCTACAATGATATCCAGCCGCAAAGAACTTTTGGCGTCATCACGGATGACAATGGTATCGTACCAGCCAATCCAAAGTCTCAGACATTCATATCGATTGATGTGAACGTGGTCGCCACGTGTCTAGCCGAGCCTCGCAAACCGAAATCATGTAAAGATAAGCCGTGTCTTTTCGGCGGGATATGCAAAGATCTCGTCACTGGTGGATACACGTGCTCTTGCCCTAACAAGAAGAACTACGACGGACCAGAATGCCAGTACACAACTAAATCATTCAAGACAAAGGATTCGTATTTATGGGTGAAGCCGTTTAATTATTTCTTTGAAGGAACTCTTTCGTTTGAATTCGGAACTAAAGAGGCCAATGGAATTATTCTCTATCAAGGACCAGTTTCTGTTCTAACTCCAACTGAGACGAAGGATTTCTTGGCTGTGGAACTTGTTGATGGACGGCTGAGAATAAGTGCCAATCAAGGTGATACGTACAGGAATTTCGTATCGAAGGTGAACACGAAAAACAAGCTAAATGACGGTGTCTTCCACAAAGTTGTCATTTATAAGAGAGAGAAGGTGATCAGAGTTACGGTAGATGAATGTAGAGACGCCGAGATAGTTGAAACTGCCGATTCTACAAAACAAGACAGGAGCAGTTGCGAAATATCAGGAGTCATCAAAGGGCCATACAAATTTATCAATGGGCTAAACCCGTTGCAGCTTGGTGGAATAAAAAACAAGAATTTAGCTTATCCACCCTTGACTGTTAAAGACTCCTTCAATGGCTGTATCCGGAAGGTAACAGATAATGGCATTGTTTATGATCTGTCGAAACCCATTGAAGAGAAAGATGTTGGCTTGGGTTGTCCCCTTGGAATCAAATGTCCCAAATGTATTTACGGGTACTGTAAGATGGACCAACTTCCATTCGTTTGTGTTTGCCACTTTGGATGGACTGGAGCCAATTGCGATAGGCGTGTTGATTCCTACCACTACCGTGCTGACAGTTATTCACAATACACCTTTCCTAAGCAAAGTGCCTTATCATGGAAGCAAAAGTACCACACAATGTACCAAGTCCAGTTTCAGACTAACACCAATGGTATTGTTCTGTATGAAGCCGCTCCGACAACATCTGGCACACCAAAAGAATTCAGCATTTTAGAGATTGCCAACAACTACTTGCAATACCGTTACAATCTTGGCAGTGGTCCAAAAGTTCTTATTCTCCGTGGGACAAACGCATCGGATAACAAGTGGCACAACGTAACTGTTGAGCGTATAGGAAACTTTGCCACTCTTACCATGCACGGGGTGGGCCATGTATCTGGTACTTTTGGTACTCACATGCTGCTCGATTCTGATGGTGTGATATACAGTGGTGGCGTACCTTCAAGATTCAATATGAAAGCACCTTATGATTTACGAGGCTGCATTGGCGACTGTCGTGTGCGCAATATCTACGTAGACAGTGATACTGCTGTTGAAAGAAAGAGAGTCAACGTGGATAAAAACGGTTGTAAATGCATGGGACTGATCTGTCTCAATGGCGGTATTTGTGTTGCTGGCTCCCCACCGTACTGCCTGTGTAAGGATGGTTTCACTGGATTTAACTGTGGAACACCGATCAGACCTGAAACTGGTGCATTAGCAGTTGTGACAAAAGATGGCTACATGATTATGGCTATTTTATTAGTTGTGTTTCTACTGGCATTAGTGGTTCTTGCTCTATTGTTGGCTGGCAGACTTGGTCGAAAGAAGAAGGTCCCCGTTTACATTGATGATGAACCAAGAGACAATATTATGCCGTATTATGATGAAGGCGCTGGTGAGGATGATTTCCATAACTACGACTTGGAGAAATTGCTCAAACATGCTGGTGCTTCTCGCCCTGTGGTTGTTAATGGTGCTGCTGGAGCAAAAGACATAGAGAAGGAGCCGCTTATCACACATGAAGAAGTTGGTGGCCTACAAACAGCGCCTGCTGTGGCGATGCGCGAAAAGAAGACACGCTTTGAAGGCGCCAATGTTGAGAGCGTAGATGTTGCTCGTTTCATCACATCGCGTCTTGCGGAGGCGAACAGTGAAGATGCTGCTTATCCTAGAGACACATTGCTTCACTATGGCTACGAAGGTGAAGGCTCTGATGTTGACGATTTGAGTGAACTTGGAGATAGCGAAGACGAGAGCGATGATGACGATGGTGATTTCGGATTCCTTGGGGAATGGGGTGCGAAGTTCGATAACCTGAACAAGATATTCAACCCCCCAACCCAGGAGTTTGACGAAGATGTGTGAAGATATTGAAGAAGGACTTCTTTGCAGAGTTTTTATTTCAACTTTGCTGCTACTAGTCGTGTTTTTGGTTCTAAACTAGATCTCTACTGACTGACTGTAGTTCATAGAAAGGAACAATTTTATATGAAAAGTTATCTTTAATGAGGGAACTGTTGGCAAGAATGATGATTAGATGTAGGGCTATGTAGGCATTTCTATTGTTGTGCCTAACAGGCAACACAGATATCTTGAAAGGGAGAGGAAACAGCACTTTTAGCATATCTGATTATACAGTCAGCTTAAACTTAAGCAATGGTAGTTTACATGGCATAGGAATTTTGAAAATCCACCTCCATCCAGATGGCTATCTAATATTCTGTTGCTGTACAGTTACACATTCTTCATCAATCACAAAGGACGCCGTAAAGTTGTTTGGTGTTTTGAATGGTTATGTAACTACCAGAACTAGGTTTTAGCCTCACATTGACAACAGCCTCATCTCTATAGTGCATTGTTTGCATCAGCACATTTATTTAAGTATAAAAAGGCGCGTTTTCCTTGTTTTGTTAGTTGGAGAAATTGATAAAAAAATCAGCGGATTTACTGTATGTAGAGAGTATTTAGGAGATATTTCGAACTTTTAAAGCAACGACTCTGAGAGTAGAATTTGACATTTGATTTACTTTTTGATTGTAAAAAGTGTCTTTATTTAAAGGTTTTGCACTCGTAATTCTAACATTTTTACACGTAATGCAAATTTTATTTTTCAGCAGCAAAACCACATTAACTATAGCTATGTAATGCACTCAGCTCGTTTTTACTTCCGCTTTTTTAACTCATGCCGTTTAATGTACAAGGAGTGCCTCCCAAACATTTGGAAAATTAAAAATATTTATTGAAAGAATAGTTTTGGTTTTCATTCCCTCATATAATGTTTTGGAATACCTGTTTATGCCTTGAACTAGTTTCTTGTATCTTAATTGACGATACGTAATATACCTTCTTCACGTCAGTCGTCAATAACTCTTTACGTACTCATTTAATTTTCTTAAAGAAACGAGCTGTGAAATAGTTACTGCTAGTAACCCTGTTTTCCCACTTTTATCTAGCCTTAGTTTTAAAAGCTTTCGTACGCTTGTTTGATTTTCTTCGTCAGAAGTATTGATATTTGATAAGAAAAAATTGTGTAGAAGTTAGATAAACTTGCTTTTCATGAAATTTATTTTTACGCTTTCATTCCGCACACCTTAGAGATTTATTAGGAGAAGTGGAGGAAATTAGATGGTAACAAAGTTTTTCATCGATTGTTGATAAGCATTCAGATCCTCGGGTTGGCGGAATGCAAAGATGTCATTGGATTTCTGAAAGGCGATCTTTTTGATGTTTGTTTTATTTCAATTTTATGGCATTAAAGGATAGATGTGTTTGTTTGATGGAATTTCATGTTCATTTTCTGTGCACTCTTCAGCCTAGTGTTATTTTTGTTTAAGGGTTGGGGGAGTGTGCTTTCCGTCATTTGAGTTCACGTAGAGAGGCATCTAGAGAACAAGTGTCACTATCTTCTATCGAGATATCTGTGTCAATTTGCTTCATTGGCAAAATTTTGATGATTTTCATTGTTCTTTACAGACTTTCTTGGAATCATGTTTTTTCTGAGCAAGGGCTAAAATACACGATTAGGTTTTTTCATTAGCTTTTCCTCATTAGCCAAACAGTTGTAACGTTT
>Ga0187728_1011275_pt1 | contig 16210 bp, 2 predicted proteins | sample 3_Tdevnscriptome_FD_200412 | JGI IMG/M metagenome (GOLD analysis project Ga0187728, IMG submission 200412) | Metatranscriptome of Jellyfish Cassiopea xamachana and symbiotic dinoflagellate Symbiodinium from Pennsylvania, USA - 3_T2E_ScyKB8... | ecosystem: Host-associated > Invertebrates >... | reverse complement strand
TATAAAACATGTTTATATGCTCTAAGCGGAAAGCACGTCATCAAATCATCTGTGCTCCGAATCACAGCATAAGAAAACTTAGAGCCTTGAATGATTCACTTCTAATAAATGTTGTCTAAATATCATTCAGGGTTAGTGAAGCATTTTGATATGCAAAGTCTAAGAGTTGTCAAGGACTATTCAAGGGTTAAAATAAACATTTGCAAGGGGCTCTAAATTAACGTCTACAACGCATGCGTGAATAAACAGGAAGCCCAAAAACAAGATAAGCAGTAAACATTCAAAAATTACAAGGAGTTTGATTAATTTTCAATGAAGCATCCTCATTTTCCAGGAGTTTCAAATGACCTTGAAATGACATTTCAGATTCAAGCAGGTTTGCTATAGAATATTGACTAAGGAGTGGTTTATTTCCGAGAATAGTAATGGGAAGTATACAAAGTTCCAGAAACTGACTCATGTTCATAATAGATTGCTTAGGGCCTATTTCTTAACAATAAATAACTAGGCATACAAACTTGAATATGAATCAAGCCTAAGGAAGATGATACAAGCAACTCAAATACTAAGAAAGGCCTTACGAATTTAACAGATAGCTATAAAATTAAACAAACTAAATTCTACGCAATTAATGAAGCAAACTAAACGGATAATGTATCCGTCTAATTCAACTTTTCAGCATTTATCCATGTAGAACCTCTGGGAGGATTTTCAAAAGTCTAAATTATACCATGCTTCTTAACATGCTCAAAACTTAAACACGTTTGCTATGAATAACTATAAGTTTTGGTTAAGAATTTGAATAAATCATCCTGTCTTCCTAAGCAGGATATTACTGCTGGTAAACTAACTAAAGCTGAAATCAATAACAACCAGCTGCTGCCAAAATAAAAAAAGTTTTAAGTGCCTGCAACCTGTAGTCATCCAGCAACTACGTCTAAAAGTTGTATCCCAAAAATGAATCACACGTATTCTTCAGACTGACGCAATTCCTGAGCGCTGTGGAATTTCACTGGTTTTTGTACATATCTCTGATCTCTTTTTCCTCTACCAGAAGATCTTGCTGACGAAACCAGAGGACTTCTTCTCTCTTCATTTTTACCTAGAGCAGCTAAATCTCTATAAACATCGCTTAGGTTTTCATACTTCAAAGCCCAGTTAAGCAATTGGTCCCAGTCAATTGGTGGCATAGCAAACCGTGGAGACTCTTTTTTGTTAGGAAATGGCTGTATGCTACCAACATCAGTCATGTTTGTTATCGAGCTGTCAGATGAGTGTTTGCGATGGACAAAACTACCTTCCATTTCACTATCACTGGTATGTGGATGCCGGGAGAACACTAAGTGTTTCCGATTGAGTTTATTGGTTGAAATTCTCTCATCCCCATATTCATACTCACTGCCCGTAAACGATCCGTCCGAATCTGATGACGAATCTTGCTCAACGAGATCACTGAGTCTATCACTAACATGATCACTACGTCCATGCCGATCACTTGGAATCGATCCATAATCAGGTCCATTGAACTGTGGCATGAGATGCCTCAAACGATCAAGTCTTTTGTCGATGAATTCCCGTCGAATGTCGCGAGAACTGGAGCTGTTGTTGTCATTCTGCCAGCTCATCTCGCTGAAGCCTATACTAGCGACCTCTAAATCATACATTTCAAGTTGTGATGAGCCATCTACTATGTCTGTCACACTTGCCTGATCACGCTCACTGTCAATGTCACTGCACGTAGATTCAAAACCACTTTCAAAAGGCGGAGTTGCAGTGCCCAGTTTCGATGGTATTGGAATCTCCATTAACCTCTCAACACTGCTCCGGATGTGGGCCTCTAAATCTACATCATTCGAGTGGCTACCAATGAAATCTTCACCTTGCAGATCTTGCAGGATTCTCTCATTTCGTCTTTTCTCGGAGTGTTCACCTCCCTTGAATAACAAAATTGGTAAAGATCTATTCGTATTGCTAAGATGTTCGTTGGTTCTGTGTGATCGAGGTGGCTGAATTGACGGCTGTGAAGTACTAAACTTCCTACGAGAAATTGCATTCGGGTATTCTCTAATCATATCAGTCTCAAAAGCAGCATTATCAAAAGTTTGGACATCTAGAGATAATTCTCGATGTGATCCTGCATGTTGGGTTGCTCGCTCTGATTTAAAAGAATCATTCTCAAGCCTGCTAGGCATTGAAGAATGCTTCATCTCAATTCCTTGTCCTCCTGGTACAAAGTCACTTTTAAATTTCGTTGTACGACGCCTTCTCAACACGAATACAATGACAAATATCAACGCCAAACCAAGAAAAGTAAAAACTACTATCATTACAATTTCAGAGGTGGTCAAACTCTTTGGTGTGTCTGAACCAATTGGTACACATTTGAAAATCGTGAGTTCATCTGCAACACAGTTTTCTCCCGCTCGACACGGCGACTGAAGACAAATCAAAGGCGTCTCGCATACATTGCCAGTGAAATTTCCACTACAGATACAACTAAAACCACTCTCCGTTAAAATACAAGTACCATTGTTTTTACACGGGAGAGTTCTGCATTGTCCAGGATCAACACATCTATACGTTTCCCATTCATCTATGCAATATGACTTCACTGGATCACGACAAGGATTTGGAACACAGACCTTACTACCGTCGCAGTTATTTTGCATTATTCCCACTGTTGTTACATTGAATTTGCTGGATGATTTGATCTCTAAATTCTCGTTGTTCAAAGATATTTTCTGCAAACAACCGTTGAAATTCACCAATTGTTTACCATCAACAGATTTTGGAGTGGTTGTACCGGCAACTGATAGTATGTTTGTGTAAATGGAGTAGAATCTATGTGGAGAGACACTGAATGAATTTTGAGTGGCTTGGTTGTCAACAGCTAGTGAGACTTTATTGTCACTTACAATCAGAGAAATATTGTGCCATTTGCCGTCTGTGACCAAAGGCTTTTCTATAGCTGTGAAGCCAGATCCTTTGCTTCCAAGATCGAAATTGTAATGGATTCCACCATTTGAGATGTGTAAAATTGTATAATTTCCACCAATGTCCTCTGCGAAGAAAAGCAAACCATTTGCTTGTCTTGTCCTGAACTCAATGCTAAACGAATTAGTCTTTGGCAGGCTGGAAACCACTGATCTCCTCCTCCGCAATGGCGTGTTGCTCATCGCCACCTGAAGTTTTCGGCGATAACTATCTGCCAGTTTGAACACCACAAAAGATGTACCGCCAAATGTGAATGGTTTTGCAACTGCATCACACGTGCCACCAGAGAATCCACTTTTACACTGACACTGGAACCCGTTCCAATTGCTTATGCATTGCCCATTTTGGCATGTGTTTGCTGAGCATCCATCAGTTTTTGTGCAGCCGCTGGTCACTTCTTTTGAAGCTGTAGCTGTGCTCCTATCCACGTGGTAACCATTTATATAGATATTTCTCATACACCCAGTAAAATCATCCACAGACACCTGGTTGGGCCGTTGTATAATAACATCAACGGATGGGACACCAGCGATGTACAGAGGTGCTCCTCTGAGGTCTGGTGTTTGGCTGGCCTCATTCTGAATTTGCTCTTTGGTGGTTTTGTCAACTTTTATTGAAAGTTTCTTTGCAGACAGATAGAACGATGCAGTGTGCCAATAACCGTCTGCAACTTGAAGCGAATCAATGGATAATCTTTTCACTGCAGTACCATAATTATAGGAGAATCGAATGTGGCCATCAAACAATTCAAATCCAACAAAGGGGGAATTTTTGCCTGAAATGGTGCTCTGAAATCCATACAGCAATAAACTGTACTTGTCGTACGTAGCAAAGTCCATAGATACATTCAAAGGCTGATTCGCAAATGAGTTGAATGAAAGATAGGAAAGAGCATTGAATGTCATAGGGTTGATTTCACAGTACTTTCCTTGATTACCAAACGTACAATTACATGTAAATGAAGCATCATTTGGGATGCAAATGCCTCCAAAAAGACACGGGTTAGGACTGCAAAAATTCACAATGTTTTCGCAATTCTTTCCAGTATACTTTCTCCCACATTGGCAATAATAATCACCATTAGTGTTGATACAGATTCCATCATTACTACATGGGGAGTTAAGGCATTCATTGATGTCAACTTCACAATATTTACCAGTGTACCCAGCTCGGCATGAGCAAGAACTTGTAATCACATCACCAGAACTCTTTTCATTGCATGTACCTCCATTTTGGCAAGGATTTGGGGTGCAACTTGATATAATCTTCTCACAGCGGCTGCCGTAAAATCCAGGTTTACACTTGCATGTGAATGTTGCTTTAAAGGATATTCCCACAAATATGAGGCTCCTTGAGTTCCATAAAGTGCTATGACTATCTAATGATCTAAACTCGGAGCAAGTTCCATTATTCAGGCATAAATTGTCCTTCACGCATGCTTTAAATGGAAGGGCTATGGATAATGCACCAGTTATCTGTTTCAACTGTATAGCATTGGTAGATAGAACTGATGCAGCTGTTTCTACGGGTAGTGCATTGAAACTTTGCTTATCCAACGCAGCAATAAGTAGGTCAAGTGACATAGGAGCTTGCTGCTTGTAACCAATGACACGGATAGTTACTGCTGTTGGAGATATTGACTCAAGGAATTGGTTCAATTGAAGAATGGTGTTATTTGTGAAGTCCAGGACTGTTTTGGAATAACCTTTCAATTGCATCACCAAAGTCTTGTCCACAGTAGAATTGATAATTGGAATAAAATAAACAGAAGCACTATCTTCTACTTCAGTGCTAAGAGACTTTGCTGTAAAGTTCACTGTTTTAAAGCCAATACTTCTATGAGACGCGACATGCAATATGCAAGAAGAAGGCTCAAAATGGAAAATGCTGTGTGCAGACTTGATGGCACAAGTGTATGAATCAGAATGGTCTGGGTCATATGGTGACAAGTTACCGATCAGGCCTCCATATGCATTTGGGCCTAGATTGTTGAAAATCACACGTGCATTTCTTTTCTTTGCTATGACATCACTAACATCAATAATTTTAACCAAACAAAATCCACTTGAACGTTGGGAAGGTAAGCCATTGTCTGTCACAACAATTGATACATTGTATTCTGCCACTTTTTCCCTGTCCAGTGGTCCAGCAACTGTCAACTCTCCAATGCTACTCACATTAAATTCATTAGAGTTTGTTTGATAGCTAAAAGGCCCTCTATTTGGATCAATATCTGCATCTTTCACGTGTACCTTAGTGACTAGCGTTCCAATTGCTGCATTCTCCATGACACTTCCATTGCAATTAACAATCATCGGCTTGTTGTCATTTGCATCAGTAAGTGTTATACGAACTGTTGTGCTATTAGATGCTGATGGTGAACCTCTGTCTGTAGCTTCAACAGTCAGCACGTACTCCGGTGTTACCTCACGGTTAAGGTGACTACCAACTGTGATCCTACCAGTTGAAGGATTAATATTGAAAGCTATGCTTGGCAGTTGCTTGGTGATTCTATAGAGAACAGCACCGTCATCATCTGTTGCACTGACTGTAATTACTGATTTTCCTGATGGTGAGTTCTCCTGTATACTGGTGACATAAGAGGCTGAGGAAAATATGGGAGGCTCGTTTCCTTTGACAACATCAATAGAAATGGTAGCCTCGTCAATATCGCTGGGTGCTAGGTCAACCTTTAAAATGTTTTTCACAAAGATCAGAAGAATGTAGCTTCCCACAGTCAATGGGCGCTTGACTAAGACATCTCCACTTGCTGTATCAAGCTGGAAAGGGTAGTCTGTACTTGAAAATCTTGGAAGGTACACTACTGCACCATCAATACCTTTATCGTTGTCAATTGCAGAAACATTCCCTACAATGGTACCAATGCGAGCATGCTGCGAAACTTCAAATGTGAACAATTTACTTACGAACCTTGGGGTATACTCGTTCACTCCAATGACGCTTATGTTGACATCTACAGTCGAGCTTAGCACTGGACTACCGTTATCTGATGCAGTGACTTTGATGTTGAAGCTTTGATTCATTTCGTAATCAATACCAGTTCTTGTCCTTATGATACCTGTGTTTGAGCTTATTGTAAAGAAAACACGGCTTGTTGGGTCCTGAATATCATATGAGATGACATTGGATAGATCTGCATCCGTCGCCACCACCTTAATGACTTGTGTATTTGAAGGGGAGTTCTCAACTACGGTTGCAGTAAATGTTTTGGAAGTAAACATTGGCCTATTATCATTTACATCAGTGACTTTGATATTCACATTCACAGTTGATGTTCGTGGATACACCTTGGCACTGTCTTTGGCTTCCACAACTAAACTATATGAACTCGTCTTCTCAAAGTCTAAAGGCTTTACTAAATGCAATGATCCACTCATTATACCAATAGAAAACACATTATCAATGTTACCACTCTTGATAGAGTACACTAACCTGCCATTATCGCCACTGTCCTGATCAAGTGCACTGACTTTCACCAATTCCTTCTGTAGCTGCTTGTTCTCTGGGACTGTTACATCAAACTGTGGTTTACTAAATACAGGTGAATGGCGATTCTCTTCTGTCACTGCAATATTTACGAGTGCTGTTGATGATTTACTTGGTGTACCATTATCAGCTGCTTGAACCACAAACTGTAGCACGCTATTAATGAAAGTACCCAAAGCAGCATTAACCTTGATGCTATTCTTATGGACAATAAAAAAATTTGATCCATTTCCACTTAGTATGGAATAACGAACAACAGCATTCTGTCCTGTGTCATATTTGTCGCTGGCTTCTACAGTTGTCACACTATGGCCAATAACAGCAACTGATTCTACATAGGCAAAGTAAGTACTCTGTGAAAACGTTGGGGCATGGTCATTTGCATCCAATATTCGAATAAACAGTTTTGTCTGTGCAGTATAAAATGGAGATTTTATATTCCTTGCTGTCAGAATGAACTGCAGGGTGTTTAGGTCTGACTTTTGCAGGCTTGAACTCAGTATGTACTTAACCTTTCTTTTAAGTGACAAAGATCCTGATAAAGGATCAATACTAACATAGCCAAAACCAGAACGAGGTTCTATCTGATAGAAACAAGCAGCATTAGCCCCAATGTCTTTGTCTAATGCAGCAACTTGTCCAAATACATTCCCTATTTCAGTGCCTTCTGAGACATTCACATGTAATTGACTTGAAGGAAAATATGGAGGTGAATCATTAATATCTGTAACAATTACAGTAAGATGGTGAATTGTTTGATAACTGGCATCTAGCATTTTGATAGATAAATTGTACGATGACTGTACCTCACGATCGAGATTTTTGATGAGCGTAATGCGGCCAGTGTTGACATCAATGTGGAATGTGTCGGATTTTAGCTCGAAAGTCACTAATGCATTTGCACCTTTATCTTTGTCAGTGACATTCAAGGTCATCACTTGGCTATTGACAGGGAAATTCTCAGGTATTTTAATTTGGCTAGGACCGTGAACAACTGGTCGGTTATCATTAATATCATCTATCAGTATGCTCAGGTTGTAGGCGCTGGAAAGTGATGGTTGTTCAGCCACATAAACTACTACTTCAAGTTGGTAAGAGCTAATTTCTTCTCTATTAAGAACTTTTGTCGTCCTTATTTCACCACTTATAGGATCGATAGCAAAAGGCAACAAAACAGCACTAGGGCCTAGCTTGAATCTTAGCCTTAACCTTGTTGATGGGTTATCAACATCAAGAGCAACAACTCTTGTAACCAATGCATTGCTTCCTTGATTTTCTGTGAAGAGAACATTAGTCTTTGGGCCTGTAATGATAGGTGCTGAGTCATTCTCATTTTTAACCGTTATTACAAATTTGACATATGAGGATTGTGGCGGATTCTTACTATCTCGTGCTTCTATCCACAGTGAGTATAGTCTTGTGGTCTCAAAATCAAGGGGGCTGTTGACATATATTCTACCACCTGTCTGATCAATGCGAAAGGCAAGTCCTGTGTTCCCAGAATGAATGAAGTAATTAATTTTTGCAGCAGGACCAACCGCATTGCTTGTGGCGTTAACTTTATTAAGATATGTTCCAACTGGGGAACTTTCAGAGACAACACCATACAACTCACCATGAGAAAAGGTCGGATATCCCGTGGTAGCTTCAACAACAACAGTGGCAGTGTCTTTCAGTTGCGGCTTTTTGGGGTCAGACACTTCAACTCCAATCTCAAAGATTGTATTCAAAGGGATTAAGAGCTTTGTCAAGATTATGCCAGTATCTGCACCAATAGTGACAAAAGAATTACCCCCAGAAGTAATTCTAAATTGCATATTTGAATTTGCCACAGTGTCTTTGTCTGTTGCTGTCAGTTGGGTAACGAAACTGCCAATTGGTGCACTTGAGCGTGTCTTTATTTCATATCTCTTCTTGCTGAACACAGGTGGTGAATCATTGTCATCTCCCACAAACAGATGCAAGTCAGCCAGGGTAGTTCTCGTTGGAGCACCCCTATCATTTGCTTTTATTTGCAAAAAGTAGTAGTCTGTCAATTCTCTGTCAAGTCTTCTTGTAGTACTGAGTGTGTAAATACTTCCTGCCCTTTTTAACTGGAAACTACCATATTCGTTGACAATACTTACGTCCAAAGTTGAATTCAAACCAAAATCGGAATCAGTGATTTGAAATCGCTGTACTTCAACATTGCCATTCAAATTCTCTTTTAATGATTTTGTAACATTGCTTGGAGTGATAACAGGAGAGTTGTCATTCTCATCAAGAACGATTACAACAATGACTGCTGTCCCACTCAATGATGGACTGCCACTGTCTCGTGCTGTTACGGTGAGTCTTATAACACTATTTGCCTCCCTGTCCAATGGCTGCAGTACGGATAGCACTCCTGTTGTTGGGTTTATGGCAAATTTATTGGAACGCGGAGATTTTTCAAGACTATACTGTAAGAAAGCATTCATGCCAATGTCACAATCAGATGCTTGCAAACTAAGGATAATACCAGTTTGGCTGTTTTCCAGCACACTTACGTTGTAGACAGAGAACGGAAACGTTGGTGCACAATCATTGACGTCAATCAAAATAATACTTAGTGAAGTAACACCTCTCCTCTGAGGCACACCACTATCTTTAGCCTCGATTTCTAGCAAGTAACTTCGTCTTTCTTCTCGATCCAAAGCCTGTTCTAAATACAGAATTCCAGAGGCAGCTTCAATGTTGAACACACTACCTTGGTTTCCTGATATAATGCTAAAACGAATTAGAGCATTATTACCAGAATCTAGATCGGTGGCAGAGAACTCCATAAGAGAGGTGCCAATTGTTGAATTCTCAAGGACTGAAATAGACTCTGGATGTAGGCCAATGATAGGATTATTATCGTTAACATCTAGTACCATAATAGTTACTTTTGAAACAGAAAAACGGGGCGGATTTCCATGATCTGAAACTGAGATATTAGCATAATATTCTTTCTTTGTTTCATAATCAAGCCTAGATGTTAACAAGAGGCTACCATTTTGTGCAACTTGAAACATGCTGTCTATTTCGGTTGGCTCTTTGAAAGAAAATTTAACTGTTGAGTTAATGCCATAATCTGCATCTGTTGCTCTAAATGTGTGCACTACTGACCCAACCGGACTGCTTTCAGCAACGTGGATGGTGTGTGGTGGATTAAGGTTGGGAGTATTATCATTGACATCCAAAACAGTTATTGCTACTATGGCATATGAAAGACAGTTTCTTTCCTTAACTTTTCCTTCATCAGTTGCACGCAAAAGCAACCTGAAAGATGGTGTTTCCTCGCGATCCAGCAACCTCTTTGCTACAATGTTACCATTTGCAGATATAGAAAAAGAATCTTTGGTATTTCCACTGATAATTTTGTACACAACTTGGCCATTTAGTCCACTGTCTTTATCTGTAGCTTTAACAGCGGTTACAAAGGTTCCAGTTGACAAATTCTCTTGAACGCTACTTGAATAAACCGAGCTTGAAAATAATGGACAATTATCGTTGGCATCCTGCAAGTTTATAAAAACTATGACATTACTTGAGAGTCTTGGTTGTCCATAATCACTGGCTTTGACATTTAACATGAAATTTGGAACCAACTCGTAATCAAGAAAGCCTGAAACTCTAAGCACACCTGTCGTGTGGTCAATTACAAATGCTTTCTGATCTTTGTCTGTTATCTCATAATATATCTGCTTATTACGACCAGAATCAGCATCCGTGGCTTCAACTGTACCAACCAAGGAATAAACTGGGCTGTTCTCTTTTATTGTAAATGAGTAATACGTTTGATTGAAAGTTGGAACATTGTCATTCACATCAGATACTTTCACAATAAGCTGGGCATATGATTTCTTGTTACCATTGTTACTTGCCTCGATGGTTAAATTATACACTGGTGTCACGTCCCGGTCTACTAACCTGGCCAGCTTGACCATTCCAGTACTAGCATCTATGACAAATGTAGAAAGGAAGTTACCACCCACAATAGCATATTCAACCACACCATTCGATCCTGCATCCCTATCTGTAGCCTGAACCTGGTAAACTTCGTGTCCAACTTTCAAATCTTCAAGCACAGATACATCGTTGATAGAAGTAAATAATGGGGCATTGTCATTAACATCGAGGATATTTATTGTCACAGAACATTCATTAGTCTTCGGCACAGAACCAGCCTTTTCAACTGCATAGACAGTCAAACTGAATCTATGAACACCAGAGTCATAATCAATGATACGTCTTGTTGAAATCCTGCCAGTAGATGAGTCTAAACTAAATGAATTCATTGCATCTCCATTCTTCAAAAAGTATGCCATCTGGGAGCTAGTCTCTGTAGATACAGCATGAACTGTGTACACAATAGTCCCAATTGCAACATTCTCATCAACATTAGTCTGACCTGTGCCAGAGCATGCTGGATTATCTGCAACTGCCCCTGTCAGAAAGAAGCTGAAAACAGCTGTTGAATGCTTCTGTTCACTAGATCCCTGATCAGTGGCTTGTACCTCAATTTCAAACAATTTCCTACTGTTTGTAAGTTGTCCAACAACTGTTACACTTCCTGTGTTTGCATTAATTGCAAATGAAGCATAATCCAATTTACGGTTGATAGAATAAGTCACTGTGCCATTTTGACCTGCATCAGGATCAGTAGCAGATACTTTGATAATCTCTACACCAGTTGGAAAGGGCCGAGAAAAACCTGCAGCAAATGGTGGCAGAAAAGTAGGGGGGTTGTCATTAACGTCTTTAACCAATATAGTTATATTTTTCATAGTGGAAAGTCGTTCACTGGCAATTTGTGCGCTATCTTCTGCTTTAATTACAAGGAAATAAGAACTGGTAATTTCTCTATCAAGTGCTGCAGTTGCTGATATCTCACAGCTGGATACATCTACCTTGAACATACCTTTAACAGGTCCCTGTCCTATAGCAGAGTATCGAATTATTCTGTTTGAACTTGAATCTTGATCACTTGCAGAACATTTACCAATAACAGATGGTGAAGGTATATTCTCTGTAGCAAACAACATACTTGGTTGCATATCAAACTTAGGAGCATTATCATTGAAATCCAACACACTGACTCTAATTGGATATGCTTGCTGCAAAGGAGGTGATCCATGATCCTTGGCAAAAACTGTGATATCATATGATGTCTGTGTTTCGAAATCAAGAGCACTTGTCAAATACAGTTCCCCACTATATTCATTAATTTTAAATGGAAGCTGTGAATAATTTGGTGATAAGGAATAGGTGACAAATCCATTCATCCCTGAATCAATGTCTGACGCAGAAAATGTGAATAAATGTGAACCAACGGTAGCTGATTCACTAACTGATAATGTTGCAGCTGCTTTTGTGAAAGATGGCCTATTGTCATTCAAGTCCTTAACATATACAAATACTTGACATGACGAAAACAAGGAAGAATTTCTACTATCCACTGCTACAACTGTAAAATTGTGTACTTTGTTTGCTTCATAATCTAAGCCAGGATTTGACGAAGAAACTTGAATCACACCAGATGAAGAGTCAACACTGAAATGTGACTGTGCTGGTTGAATTTCATACACAATATTTGATGTTGATGGGCTGTCTTTATCAAATGCCTGCACTTTGAGAATAGTAATGCCTGCACTGCTCCCTTCATCAATGACACCAGTATAGATTGATCTCTCAAAAACAGGAGCATTGTCATTAATATCAGATACTGTTACAATCAAAATACAAGTTTCCTTTAAGCTGCCACTACTTACATTCTGCTCTGCAACTACTAGGGAGACAATTGTATCATTTCCAGACCTTGAGAAAGCTTCCCTGTCTAGCACACCTTTTGTCCTCACTATGCCACTCTGTTGTTGTAGAACAAAATATGGAGATTCCTTATAAAACTTTAAAGAAGCATTGCTACTTGTACTTAAAATATTATTGCTAAGATCTGTGACAACTGTGTTTGGTGCTTGATTCTCTGCTACAGATGCATGAAAAACTGAGGATCTGAATATTCTCCTTGCTCCATATTGTTCTACAAATATAGATACTTTTGCTGTACTTGATTTTCTTGGATTTCCTTGATCATATGCCATTACATTTAGCAAAAAGTAGTCAATATTTGCACCTATTGAAAATACCTTTAAGTAAATCCAGCCACTAGGGAATATCCCAAATGTACTACCTGTATTGCCACTTTGGATTTCATACAAAACTTTGCCATTACTTCCAAAATCAGAGTCTGTAGCAACAAGCTTGAAAAATCGACTGTTCACAGACAAATTTCTTGGGATGATTACATCATAGTGTGATGCTAACATCTGGGGTGAGTGATCATTGGTGTCTATTACATTAATCAAAAACCTTACAGTTGTAGATTGCCTTGGTGACCCCAAGTCAGAAATTTCAACATTGATAGCATACTCTGCTTGACTTTGATTGAACAAACTCTTGCTCACAAAAACACTGCCAGTAGTGGAATCAATTTTGAATGGCATCCATCCTGGTCCTTGTTGAATTGAATAGCTCAGTAACCCATTTCTTCCATAGTCAGCATCAGCTGCATGGGCTGTGAAAACATAGTCACCTACCATTGCATCTTCCCTCACAGAATACCCAGAAATCTCCTGCTTTACTAATACTGGTGCATTGTCATTCAAATCTTTGACAGAAATTATAGCTTTGGCCTTTGCAATCAAAAACAAGGTTTGATTAGTCCTGGCAATTATTGTCAAAGTAAAGCTTGTATGCTTCTCTCTGTCAATACCACTTTGAGTAAACAGCTCCCCTTTATTATTAAGTCTAAAAAAGCCCAACTCATTTCCTCCTTCAATAGAGAAAATCACAATTTTAGATGTATCCACAAGCTCAAACTTGCCAACAAATCTTCCTGGAGAATTTTCTTCAACATAGAAAGAATAATCATTTCTAATGAATAATGGATTTTTTGATGCATCCTCAACAATAACAACAGATATGGTTGCCCTAGCAGTCTTTCCATTGCTGGTTGCCATAATAGAAAGATCAAATCTCTCACCTACATTCAGCAGTCTTGTAGAGTTAACCATCCCTGTTTTCTGGTTGACAACAAAATAATTGCAGCAGCTTGGTGCTTCAATAGTGTAAATTACTTCACCATACATGCCTAAATCAGCATCCACTACTTTGAATGTCCCAATTGTCCCAGGAAGGCTGGATTTAACCACATTGGCATGAAATGTAGAAACTGAAAACACTGGCAGGTGATTGTCCACATCTTTAATAGCTATGATAACATTGGCTCTTGAAAACAATTGTGGAATACCATTGTCAACAGCCAGTACATAAAATGAATAAAACTTGGCAGTGCTATAATCCAGTTTCTTCTGCAATGAAATTTCTCCTGTAACGGCATTTAGAGTGAAAGTTGTTGTAACTAAAGTTGAAGCATGATCATATTTGTAGCTAATTTTTCCTTCCATTCCTTTATCAAGATCAACTGCAGTAACATTCAGGACAACAGAATAAATGGGAAAAGATTCATTGATGGATACTGTGTATACTGTTTGGTTGAATGTTGGTCTATTGTCATTAACATTTCCAATAGTTATGTTCACACTAGTCCTTGCACTTAATGGTGGATTTCCCTGATCAGTTGCAGTCACAGTGAGGATGACAGATGAATTAACCAAAACATCATAGTCAATTGCATCAGAGGTAGTTGTTATTAAACCTGTTGTTTGAGAAATCTGAAACCAATTGCCATAATTTCCTCCTGAAAAGGAATATCTTATAACAGCATTTGAACCAGCATCACGGTCAGATGCTTTTACATCAGCAACATAACTCCCACTAGGACAACCTTCTATGATTTGTGCATAATAAATTTCTTTTTCAAATGCTGGCTTGTTGTCATTTTCATCAAGAACATTTACCACCAAATGGTAGTCTGATGTTAACTGTGGATTTCCAGAATCAGATGCTCGCACTATCAGCAAATATCTTTCTTGTTCCTCTCTGTCAAGTACTGCACTCAATAAAAAGAAGAAACCAGGAGCTAATTGTCGAGTTGAAAATTTGTTGTTTCTGTTCCCAGAAACAATGTGCAAAGCAACTGGCTTAAAATCCTTGTCAGTGACACTCAGAAATAAAAAATTGTTATGCAATGCATTTTCCATCAAATCTCTATATGTGATACCATTTGTATCGATAACTGGTGTATTGTCATTGACATCTTTTATGGTTACAGACACTGTGGCAGTTGTTGAAAGGGGGGAACTTCCCCCATCAACAGCCTGAACTGATAAAACAACTGATTGTTTTGCCTCATAATCAAGTTGCGCTGTAAGTGAAATCAAACCAGTTGATGAATTTATTGAAAATAGGCTTGTGTCTTTTAAAGAATATGTTATTTTACCATTACTCCCAGCATCTTGATCAGTGGCAGTGATTTGCAATAATGACGTGCCTACAACTGCATTTTCATAAATATCAGCCCTGTATGTGGTGGGGTTAAACGAAGGTGCATTGTCATTTACATCCACTACAATAATATTTAAGTGTAGATAGCCATATTTTCGAGAAGTTCCATTATCTGATGCTGATATATTTAACGTGAAAGAGTCATTAAGCTCCCTGTCAAGTTTATTTGCTACTTTCAAGTGAAGTATATTAAAGATAATTTCAATAGTAAACTTTCCGCCAGCATTTCCACTGATAATTGAATAACTTGTAACACTATTAGCACCCAAGTCTGGATCTGTTGCACTTTCCAGCGGAATTAATGTACCAACGTCAACAGATTCTAAAATTTCTATGTTAACGTTCGGCACAGTAAATTTTGGAGCATTGTCGTTGATATCCAAAACCTTTACTGTTATTTCGGTAGCGTAAACCGGAGATGAACTTACAACAACATACTTCAAATCATCGGAAGTCAACACCTCTCTGTCTATTCGAGATTTGGTAAAAATCATTCCATTATCTGGATCTATCCTGAAATAATCAACCTGTCCCAGAAAATAATACTTAAAGTTATCGCGGCGAGTTAGGTTACCAACAAACGTTCCAGGTTCTTGTTCTTCCAGAACAGAAAAATACTGCACGACGCCAGAACTTCCACGCAGAAGACACAACACCATAAACCCCATAAGAAATTTCTCCATTTTCTTTCCTTGCTGATGGAGCTTAACACAATCAACATTAAATCGACCTCACGTAATCATCTTACCTAAAAGCGCACTTAAAATTCCATGTCCTAACGAGTATGCAATAACAGTCGATTGTAAGCAAGTGTCATTTCTTGTATCATTCTTCAATGCTTCCGAATAGCTGCCAATTATCACGGCCTTCTTTCATGAACAGCGAAAACTGCTAACGGTCGCATAAACTACTCATCTGTATATTTGACAAAAATTTCACTCCCGCTTTTAAAAGCGATACATTTCTTTCAAATCTCAAAGTCAGTCTCAACGTGTCATACAGGCAAATGTTGACATTGAGTGAGTATTTACTCAGCCAAGGCCACCTTTCCTCACCAGTTCTGAGAGTCCAGTGTAAGAACGCTGTTTTAACTTTAAACAACTTTTTAGCTAATAAATATGCAGGATGAGAATTGAATCCAAATCGTTGCCACTAAATGTAGAATCTGCTTTCCATAAAATCCTGTGGTTTGATCCCTGACTGACCTTCCACAGACATGAATACGTCCTCATCATCGGTT
>Ga0187728_1003165_pt1 | contig 23675 bp, 2 predicted proteins | sample 3_Tdevnscriptome_FD_200412 | JGI IMG/M metagenome (GOLD analysis project Ga0187728, IMG submission 200412) | Metatranscriptome of Jellyfish Cassiopea xamachana and symbiotic dinoflagellate Symbiodinium from Pennsylvania, USA - 3_T2E_ScyKB8... | ecosystem: Host-associated > Invertebrates >... | reverse complement strand
GTGTTTCAAATCTACAAAAGTCTTTTGCTCTATTTTTATGATTTTTTCTTGCAAAACAGATACCAACTTGCATAAGCTGCCCTAAAGGATATCAATGTCCATCAATATTGTCTACACCAGTTCCATGTGGAAATGGGACATACTCAACCGGTGGAAACACAAGCTGTATGTCGTGTCCAGCTGGCCAATCATGTCTTGACCCAGCTCTAGCTCCACAGAACTGCCCATCAGGCTCATACAGTTCTTTCGCAATGGCCGAATGCGTTCTTTGTCCGCGTGGATATTCCTGTCCCAACCCAGCATCAGCTATTTCGCCATGCCCTGCAGGTACATATGCATTATTAGGGCAGACAAACTGTACAGACTGCCCATTTGGATACATGTGTCCTAGTACAAAGCAAGAACCTGTCAGGTGTCCAAGAGGCACAACAACAAAGGGACTTTCTAAAGCAACGAACTGCACTGCATGTCCAGCTGGCTCTTTCTGTCCAACACCAGAGGATCCAGCAAGCAGCTGTCCTGCAGGGAAGTATTCCCTTGGTTCAGCGGCATCATGCAGTGATTGCCCTGCTGGTTATAAATGCCCAACAAACAAAGCAAGCCCAATTTCATGCGATCCAGGAGAATATTCAAGTGGCAATTCAACAACTTGCATAGTTTGTCCAGCTGGCTATGAGTGCCCACACATGTTTTCAAATGCACAATATGCCTGTCTCCCAGGGAGCTATTCAACTGGCAAACAACAGTATTGTACAAAGTGTGGAAAAGGAAAATACTGCCCAAGCACTACTCAGGCTCTGTCTTTTGACTGTCCAAGTGGATTCTATTCGTTTGGAGCTACCGCAGAGTGCACTGCCTGCCTCAAAGGATATCAGTGCCCAGTTAAAGACGGTAGTGCCAATTCCAAATGCGTTCATGGCTACTATTCAAAAGCCAATGCTACAGCATGTGTTAAATGTCCAGCAGGATTTTCATGTCCAAGAATTGATATTAGTGAGCCCATTCCATGCGAGAATGGGACTTACTCTGTTGGAGGTCAGGTTACTTGTACACCATGCACACCTGGCTACGCTTGCCCATCTCTAAGCTCCAGCTCCATGGTAGCTTGCTCCAATGGGTACTACAGCTCTGGTCTCCAAATGCAGTGTACAGAGTGTAAAGCTGGAACCGCATGCCCTTCAACTACTGACAAGATTATTTTGTCCTGTCCACTTGGCACCTATGCACTTGCTGCTGCAACGAGCTGTACACCATGTCCTGCTGGCAAATTCTGTCGAAATACAACAACTGAAGGGAAATCCTGTCCCACTGGCACATACAGCCTTGGGAAACAGATTATGTGTACAACGTGCCCCAGTGGTTACTTTTGTGCAGATTCATCTAAGAAGCCAGTAATATGCCCTGCTGGAAAATACAGTAATACGTCTGCAACTTCCTGTACTGATTGTACACTTGGGTATTTGTGCCAAGAAGGAAGCACTCTATCAAAGCCACTTGCTCGTATATGCCCCATGGGGTCGTACTGTGACGATCTAATCACTGCCAAGCTTTGCCCAGCTGGTACATATGGTAACAGAACTGGAGCCACTAGTCAAGCGGCTGGTTGTGCCACTTGCCCTGCTGGTTACTACTGTATCCCAGGCACAGTTGGATACCCTAGTGAAGCCCTAAGGTGCCCACCTGGTTATTTTTGCATAGCAGGTACCTCAACTCAGTATCAACACCCATGTCCAGATGGAACATTTAGCAGAAATGTTGGAAATGAAAGAAGAGAGCAATGTGATTGGTGTCCGGTTGGCTTTTATTGTCGAGGAGGTGATGGAACAGGTGACAACCCATGTCCAATGGGTCATTATTGTCCAGGAAATACAACTTCGGCTACACAGTACCCATGCCCTGCTGGATATTATACTGAAGAGATGGGCTCAAAAAGTCTCTCAGATTGCAAGATTTGTCCAGTTGGTTATTATTGTGCTTCTGGGTCACACACTCCCACGCCATGCTCCCCAGGGACATACAATCCAGTGCTGATGCAAGGCTCAGTAGACAGCTGTAGGCAATGCATTGCTGGTATGGCTTGCCCGCAATATGCACTGGATTGGCCATCTGAGGTGTGTAGCACAGGCCATTACTGTCCTGCGGGATCAAGTCAACCAAATGGAACAACCAATGCATGTCCTGCTGGAACATATACAGATTACCACAATCTCACAGCATCAAGGGAGTGCTCTGCATGCCCCATTGGCCAGGCCTGTTCAGCTGGAACTGGTGGCCGCCAAAAGCCACCACAGTTGTGTGCAACGGGTCATTACTGCCCTCTTGGCACAAGGCATCCAAAGCAATATCCATGTGTAGCTGGCTCTTGGACAAACTTAACAAACTTGCGTCAACAGAGTGATTGCTATGAGTGCCCTAAAGGATGGTATTGTCTCGAGGCATCAACGACGCCAAGTGGTCTCTGTGTACCAGGGCATTACTGCCCAACAGGTACCAAATATGGCACGGAATTCCCTTGTGCTGCTGGTACATACACTAACAGAAGTGGAGTTGTCAGATGGGAGAAGTGTGAGAAATGCCCAGAAGGACATTACTGTCCTTTAGGTACAGCGGTTCCAAAGAAATGTCCTAAAGGGACATACTATGATGAGCTATCAGGCAAATCTCTCAGTGATTGCAAGACGTGTACTGCTGGTTATTATTGCCCAATTGAAGCAACCATCAACCCATCACCGTGTACAAGAGGCTATTATTCATCACCTGGTGCATCTAACTGCACGATTTGTAAGGCAGGATTTTACTGCGAAAGCAACATAACAAGCTATACTACAATGATAAATACATTTGTCTGTGCTGCAGGAATGCACTGCCCTACAGGACTGAATCGTAAGCCAGATTTAGTGTCACATGCGTGTCCAAAAGGACAGTATTGTGTCCGTGGAGATGAGGCTGCATATCCACAAAACTGTCCCAATGGCACATACAACAAATTCACTGGACTTAAACATGTTCGCGAATGTCAGACATGCCCAGAAGGATACTATTGTGAACCATCTGGTCAACAAACTCCCACAGATAAATGTCCACCTGGATTCTACTGCCCGGCAGGGACTGGTTTTAAGCATGCAAACCCATGCCCTGTGGGATACTACAGAAATGCCTCTGCGGCAATTAGTGCAATGGACTGTACTGTCTGCTTTGCTGGAATGTATTGTAATGCTGAGGGTTTGCCATTCCCGATTGTATGTCCAGCAGGCTCATTCTGTCCCACGGGCTCCTCAATCCCACAACCCTGTCCAAGTGGTTACTACAGCAATTCAACGGGAATCAAGCGAAGTAGTGATTGTACTGCATGTCCTGCTGGTGAATACTGCGCAGGAGTTGGAAACACAATGCCAACTGGACTCTGTGATGCAGGTTTCTACTGCAGGGGAGCAGCATTTACATCTGCACCGCAAGAAGGTATCACTGGAGGTATTTGTCCAAAAGGAGGCTATTGCCCAAGGGGAGCTAAAGTCCGCGCTCCTTGCCCAGCAGGGAAATACAACAATGAAACTGGTGCAAAACAGGCCGATGATTGTGTTCTGTGTCCAGCAGGGTATTACTGTGCTGGAGATACTAATGCTGGACCAACTGGGCCGTGTGACCCAGGCTATTACTGTACAAATGGTTCAACTTCTCGGGTTCAGTTTGGAGCACCAAAAGGCCATTACGCTGTGAAGGGATCGGCTGCCCCAACTCCTTGTCCTGTAGGAACATATCAAGAATCTGACAGAGCATTCAAATGCAACCCTTGCATAGAAACAGCTTATTGTGATGTTGAAGGTCTTGATACACCAAAGACCTGCCCAGTTGGATACTACTGCCCACAAAGCAGTGTAAAGCCGTCTGCCTGCCCAAGAGGTACTTACAATCCTAACCAAGGTAAGGCAAATGTATCTGAATGCATACAGTGTACGCCAGGCTTTTACTGTGGAGCAGAAGGACTACATGCAACTTCTGGACAATGCTTCGAAGGATATTATTGTGTTATTGCATCACCTGTACCAAATCCGGGCAATGCAAGCAGTGGGAACATAAATGGTACAAAGGTTTATGGCGGCGTGTGTCCTGCAGGTCATTACTGCACCGCTGGTACCATACGAGCAACAGATCACCCATGTCCAAATGGAACATACAATCCTCTTGCTGGAGGAAAGTCTCTTTCAGCCTGCCTTCCATGTGATGGTGGTAAAGTGTGCAATGGACAGGGTCTACCTCAGCCAAATGATCTCTGTGCTCCTGGATTCTATTGTATATCTGGTGCAAGAAGCCCCACACCTACTGACGGTGTGACTGGAAATATTTGCCCACTTGGACATTACTGTCCAGGAAATACATCTTATACATTAAGTTGTATGAGCGGTACTTACAGCAATGTCACTGGATTATCAAAATGCATCACATGTCCTTCAAGGCACTTCTGCCGCAATGGCATAACACCTGAGAAGTGCCCACCTGGGCACTATTGTCCACTAGGATCTGGAGTGGCAGACATACAGCCATGCCCTCCAGGAACTTGGGATCAGTCTGGTAGCTTAGCCGCTACTAACGAGTGCTCACCTTGCCCTCCGAGAAAGTATTGTGAGAAGTATGGAGTTACTGAATTTGCATCTGGCAATGGAAGTGGTTTGTGTGACGCAGGATTCTATTGCCAGACTGGGGTGAGAGTGAAACGACCAGTACCACCTTTATCAACTGGAGTTGGTGGGCTCTGTCCACAAGGTAAATACTGTCCAGAAGGAACAGATGTGCCAATAGACTGTCCCCGTGGAAGATACAACAACCGTCTTCAATTGAAAAACTGGACTGATTGCGAGTTGTGCGATTATGGCAGATACTGTGGTACTGAAGGACTCAATTCTACTTCAGGCCCCTGCAATGCCGGATTCTACTGCTTAAGAGGCGCCCAATCCCCTAATAATGCAGTTAAGGATTCGACAAGTGGGCCCTGCCCAAAAGCCCATTATTGTCCTGAAGGCACAAGCTTCCCTCTGGGTTGCCGAAGTGGATCATACATGCCTGTAGAAGGCCAATCGAGCTGCTTCCAGTGTTTAAATGGCTATTACTGCCCTGCAAATGTCTCTGACTTCACTCCATACCCATGCGCACGTGGACACTATTGTCCAAATGGCACACGATACGCTACAGAATTCGCATGTCCAAAGGGACACTATAGAAACCAGACAACAGGAAAGAGTATCTCTGATTGTGTGCCTTGTCCTGGTGGTCAATATTGTGAAGGGACAGGATTAGAAAAGCCAAGTGGACCATGTGATCCTGGTTACTTTTGTGTGAGGATGGCGTATTCGAAAACACCACAGGATTATGATAACTTCACTTCAAGTGCCTGTCTATGCCCATCGAATTCTACAGGTGGTGCATGTCAGCCAGGCTTTTACTGCCCTCTTGGTTCCCCGGAGCCAATTCCATGCCAAGGTGGGCATTACTGTGAAGGGAAAAGGAATTACAACTATACAGGCCCTTGCGATCCTGGATACTATTGCTCTAACGGATCTTGGACGCCAAAGCCAACAGATGGAATAGTGGGAAATAAGTGTCCACCCGGGCATTACTGTCCTATCAGAACTCAGATACCGGTCCCCTGTCCACGTGGAACGTTCAGCAATGCCTCAGGAAACAGCCTGGTGTCGCAATGCCAGCCATGTACAAATGGTTCTTACTGTGAGGGAACTGGAAATATCAAACCCACAGGACCTTGTGATGCAGGTTACTATTGTCCATCCGGCCAACATAGTAGGACTGCTTTCAGCTGTAATGGAGGGTACTATTGTCCAACTGGATCACCAAACCAAGTACTATGCCCCTCTGGGAAATGGCAAGATTTGACACAGCAGTACGAGTGCAAAGTCTGCTCGGAAGGTTATTTCTGTGACCGAGCTAATGGACCAATAACAGATGTCACTAGCCATCCATGTCCAAATGGGTATTTCTGCCCCAATGGTACTAGATTTGCCACTGAATATGGATGTCCAAATGGAACATATGGAAATGGGACAAAACTTGTGCGTGCTAGCCAGTGCTTGAAGTGTCCACCTGGAAGATATTGCCATGGATCATCAAGCAATTACACTGGACTTTGTAGCAGTGGCTTCCATTGTATCAGTGGAGCATCAACACCGATCCCAACTGATATGGTGACAGGCATGCCGTGTCCGTATGGTCAGTACTGCCCATCAGGAACAGCAAATCCAATTGACTGTCCAAGTGGTACATTTGCAAACACAACAGGAGGTAGAATGGTTTCAGATTGTCTGGATTGTACACCAGGAATGTACTGTCTAACACCAGGACTTTCTCGTCCAACAGATTTTTGTCATGCTGGATATTACTGTTCTGGTAAAGCTCGATATCCGACACCTGTGGATGGTATAACTGGCAGAAACTGCACTCCCGGACATTACTGCCCTGTTGGTTCCCCTCAACCAAAGCCTTGTGATGACGGTACCTACATGCCTGACTCAACTGCAACAAAATGTCATATGTGTCCTGCAGGCAGCTTTTGTGTTGGAGATCATCTGAACCCTGCATCATGCCCAGCTGGGTTTTATTGTCCCAATGGAACAGGTTATGACTGGAAAGCTTGCCCACCCGGTACATTCAGCAATTCTCTTGGTCTGTCTCTTGTATCAGAATGCCGGCAGTGCTCCGGAGGAATGTATTGTGCCTACCCAAATGCAACCACTGAAACGGGCCCTTGTGATGCTGGCTACTTCTGCCGTAGCGGATCAAATCAACGCAAACCTGAATTTAGTCACACTGGCGATGCTGGCCCATGCCCTAGCGGTCGGTATTGTCCACAAAACACAACCAATCCTCTGCTATGCCCGAAAGGTAGGTTCTCAAATATCACGCACTTAAAAATGGAAACGGATTGTGATCCATGTTCACCCGGATATTACTGTGGCATAGATGGACTTTCAAATGTTACTGGCAAATGTGATCCAGGATTTTACTGCCTGTTTGGATCTTCAGTCCCAAACCCAATGGTTCTCTCAGCATCTGGAGGACCATGTCCCATTGGTCACTATTGCTTGGAAGGTACATCCTACCCATTAGGGTGCAAAGCAGGAACATATAACAACCAAACAGGACAAAGTGCCTGCCAACAGTGTTGCTCCGGTTATTACTGCCCAGAAAACTCAACAAGTTGTATTTATGAATGCCCTGTTGGTCACTATTGTCCACTTGGTACCAAACACCAGTATGAACACCCATGTCCAGCCGGTACATACAATGCATTTGCAAAGAAAATGACAGTCTCTGATTGCAGGTATTGTGATGCCGGTAAGTACTGTCCAACTGCAGGTCTGCACTCATCTTTTGCTGACTGTGCTGCTGGTTGGTTCTGTAGAAGAGGAGCGTCATCAGCTAGGCCCATAGATATTGGCAATTTGACCTGTACAGGAAATGCCACTCAGAATGCGTCAACTTGCTTCTGCCCTCAGTCAACAACAGGAGGTCAATGTGCTCCAGGGACATTCTGTCCCAAAGGATCAAATGAGCCAACGCAATGCTCACCAGGTCACTATTGTGAGTCATACGGGTTGGAAAATGTGACTGCTCCTTGTGATGCAGGTTACTATTGTACCTCTGGAGCATCTATAAAAGCCCCGACTGATGGAACCACTGGCAACATTTGCCCAGCAGGGCGTTACTGTCCAAGAGGAACATCAATACCACAATTATGCCCATCGGGAACATATTCAAATCGTACTGGGAATAAAGCACTAGGAGACTGTATTCAATGTGAACCAGGACAGTATTGTGAAAACTCAGGACTTGATAAGCCAACAGGGCCTTGTGATGCTGGGTATTATTGCCCAGGTGGGCAGAACAGTAGTCACCCAGTCGAGTACAGGTGTACTCCTGGCCACTACTGTCTCAATGGCAGCAAAGCTGAGCGACCATGTTTGCCAGGGACGTACCAAGACGAGTTTATGCAATCGTCATGCAAGCAATGCCCCGCAGGCTTCTATTGTGACAGCACCATAATGAATGTAACTAAATGCAGTCATGGCGTTCAGCAGCCAACACCTTGTCCCCGAGGCTACTATTGTCCAGCTGGAACAAAAATCGGCACTGACTACGGATGTCCAAATGGAACTTACGGTGCTGCTACCCACCTGCGCACTGCTGCAGATTGTACAAAGTGTCCTAGTGGTAAATATTGTGAACGAGAAGGCCTCAGTACTTGGACAGGTGATTGTGACGCAGGGTATTTCTGTGTAAGTGGAGCTAAGTTTAAAGCTCCTACTGATGGAACAACTGGATACATTTGTCCAACAGGTCATTACTGCCCAACTGGAACAACTTCCATACAGCTATGTCCACCGGGATCATTTAATCCATCATTAGGTATTGGACTATCCAGCCAGTGTCTCTCCTGCACTCCAGGACGTTACTGTGGTGGTTGGGGTTTAAATGAGACTTCTGGTAATTGCTCCAATGGCTACTTCTGTAGTGGAAATGCATCGGTTCCAAATCCATCTGACGGCTCATCAGGAACTGTCTGCCCTGTTGGCTCTTACTGTCCAAAGGGAACTAGTGTGCCGAAGCCTTGTTCTCCCGGGACGTTTATGAATCACACTCAAGCTTCCTTGTGCTACATCTGTCCTGAAAGATTCTATTGCATAAACCGTGTGAATCCACAGATATGTAAAGCAGGTTTCTATTGTCCATCTGGAAGTGGGTATGTGCTACAGCCATGTCCAACTGGCACATTCAGCTCACAAACAGGCCTTTCTTTAGAATCTGAATGTACCCCTTGTTCTGCTGGTTTCTACTGCGCAAACACCAATCTCACCTCTGTTAGTGGACCATGTTCTGCTGGATACTTCTGCCAGAATGGATCTGACACTGCTACTCCATCTGTTGGTCATAAGGGGTATGCAGGCATTTGCCCATTAGGGCACTACTGTCCCACTGGAAATGCAAGTGCACCAATACCATGCCCATTAGGGACCTTCTATAATTCAACACATGGAAGCAGTGTCGCAAATTGTCTACCATGCCTTAAAGGTTACTATTGCGATCAAAGAGGTCTGTCGTGGCCTTCAGGAAAATGCCAACCTGGGTATTATTGCGTTGATGGTGCAGTTGTTTCCAATCCACCAAGTGTTACAGCAACTGGTGGACCATGTGCTGCCGGAACATTTTGCAAAGCTGGCTCATCATCTCCCTTAAGTTGCCCTGCTGGCACTTATAACAGCCTCCCAAGGCAGTCTTTATGTTTGGAGTGCCCACCTGGTTTCTACTGCACCTTAGGTTCAACTAGCTATACATATTGCCCAAAAGGATACTACTGCCCCAATGGTACAACATCTGCTACAGCCTTTGCATGCCCAATGGGAACATTCAAGAACTACACTCATGGATCATCTATTAGTGACTGTAAAACGTGCACCCCCGGTATGTACTGCAAAAGCAATGGGCAAGCTGTACCATCTGGATTATGTGATGGAGGTTGGTATTGTTCTGGTGGATCAGTGTCCAAGACACCAACGCAGAATGGTACAGGTGGAATGTGTAGAGCTGGAACATTCTGTCCTTCTGGCTCAAATGTGCCTATTCCATGTACACCAGGATTCTGTTGTTCAGAGGATGCTCTGAACAGCACGAAAGGGCCTTGTGCAGCTGGCTATTATTGCAATGGTAGTGCAATCGATGAAAGACCAGTTAACAAAACATATGGCGATATATGTCCCCCAGGCCATTTTTGTGAACTTGGAAGTAATGCACCAAATGCCTGTAGGCCTGGTCAATTTGCAAGGGGGTATGGCAATGACTATCGCAATGCATGTATACCTTGTTTGCAAGGCAAATACTGTGATCGCTCAGGCTTAGCAGAACCGGCTGGCAATTGTTCAGTTGGGTACTATTGCCCATCAGGAGAGATTTATCCTTCACCAATCGACAAATTATGTCAACCTGGCCATTATTGTCCACTCGGAAGTTTTAAACACAATGTTTGTCCGCCTGGTACATATCAGCCGAACGCTGGACGAGGATTTTGCTTAGATTGCAGCAACGGCTATTATTGTGATCCGGCTGAAGCACAAGGTTACAACGCTAGTGGTGCGAATAGCAGCAGTCATGGAGTTGTCAATCCCAGTATTTGTCCGATGGGCTACTATTGTCCAAATAACACAGTAACATATAAAGATTTCCCCTGCAAGAAAGGTTACTTTGGCAATCAAACTAGACTGTCAAGTCATGATGAATGTCACCCATGTACTCCAGGATATTATTGTGACCGTGACGCAATGACAAAGCCTGCTGCCAAATGTCATGTTGGCTACTTCTGCTCTGAAAAGGCTATTACACCTCAACCTACCAATGCTCTTCAAGGTGGAGGGGAGTGTCCCCAAGGGTTCTATTGTGAAGCTGGGTATTCTCAACCTTTACCTTGCCCCAAAGGAACATATGGAGATCGGATAAAACTTGGTAATATTTCACAGTGCACTTCATGCCCCGGTGGAATGTTTTGCGCTCAAGATGGTCTACCAGCTCCAAATGGAAGTTGCATTGCTGGTCACTATTGTAGTGGTGGTGCTATACTCAGCAACCCTACCATTGAGCCATATGGTGGTGTTTGCCCAAAAGGACACTATTGCCCAGTTCAAACGACGACGCCTTTCGCATGCCCTCCGGGCACATTTAACAACTTAACCGGGGGATACAGACCTCAAGATTGTCAGCCATGCCCAGCACGTCAATACTGTGCTGGATATAAAAATGAGCAACCAGATGGATTATGTGATGCTGGTTATTACTGTACCCGAGGTGCCTACTCCGCAAGACCCATCTTGCAAACCAATCTGGCATACAACAATTCTGATCAGTTCACCTGTCCCATTTACTCTGTTAATCAAACAGGCGATATGTGCCCAGTTGGTTCATACTGCCCTAGAGGGTCAGACGTCCCCACATTGTGTGATCGTGGAAAGTACTGTGACACAAAAGGGCTAGCTGCACCTAGAGGTAATTGCTCGGCTGGATATTACTGTGGTCTTGGATCTGTGTCTGCAACTCCAATATCATGCCGCCCTGGCTATTATTGTCCGGAAGGCACCCCATATGAAATACCATGTCCAATTGGCACCTTCTCTGGTGTTCCTCGTGCATCCCAGCTCAACCAGTGCAACAACTGTACTGCTGGATACTACTGTCCTCAAACTGGAATGACAGCACCCGTTTTTGATTGTCTGCAAGGATATTATTGTCCATCTGGCTCTTATCGAAATGATAGTGTCATATGTCCACGTGGATCCTACTGTCCCACTGGCAGTGGAGCCCCAAGACAGTGCCCTGCTGGCAACTACCAGGATACAGAAGGAAAATTTGAATGTAAAGTGTGCCCTCCTGGTTTCTACTGTGACCCAACGCCATTGGCACCAGGACAGGGAGTTGTGCAGCCAGTTAATTGCACTGAAGGGTACTATTGTCCATCAAATACCTCCTCGTCAAGACAGTATCCGTGCCCTCCTGGAACGTACAGCAACATAAATGGATTGCAAACTGAGAATCAGTGCTTGTCATGTCCAAGTGGATTCTATTGTTCTGGATTTGGCAACACCAAGCCTACAAATCCTTGCTCTGCAGGATCATATTGCACCTCGAGAGCCAGTGTTCCAAATCCAAGAGATAACGTTACAGGCAATATTTGTAATACTGGGCACTACTGTCCAATACAGAGCGCTGCTGGAACTCCTTGTCCTGTTGGTACTTTTGGAAACATAACTGGCCTTCAGAACGCCTCAGGCTGTACTCCATGTATCCCTGGATGGTATTGTCCCAACACAGGGCTGTCACTCCCGTACAGAATGTGTACAAAAGGATATTGGTGCATAAGTGGTTCAATAGCGCCTTCTCCAGTTGGGATGGCATACGGCGTCATTTGTACAAGGGGCAACTATTGTCCATTTGGAACTCCAAATCCTGTCCCATGTCCAGAAGGCTTTTATTCAAACAAAACCGGAGCATCTAAAGTAGAGGATTGCATAGGGTGTGATGCCGGCCATTATTGCAGTGGAACTGGAAAAGTGACAGTAACTGGCAAGTGTTCGGCAGGCTTTTACTGTGTTGGTAATGCAACTGTACAGAATCCAACCGATGGCATTACTGGCAATATATGTCCTCTGGGAGCATATTGTCCAGAAGGTTCTCAGGCACCAAACAATTGTGAAAATGGAACCTATGCCAATGTAACAGGTTCCTCTGTTTGCTTGGATTGCCCTCCGAGATATCAATGTATAAGACGGGTGCAAGCCGATCCTTGCCCTCAAGGAAGTTATTGCCCTGGAAAAACAGGATACAACGCATTCCCATGCCCGAACGGAACATTTGGGGCTAGGCAGTTCTTACTGTCATCATCAGAGTGTACTCAATGTACCAGTGGGTCATACTGTGGTGAAACTGGATTAGACAAAGTTTCAGGGCCGTGCAAGCCAGGCTACTATTGCTTAATTGGGGTAGACACACACTCACCAACTGGTTCAGGACATACAGGCACTGGTGGTAGATGCTTCCAGGGACACGAATGTCCGGAAGGGACCACTTTGCCAGTTCCTTGTACCGCAGGTTACTATGCACCAACAATTGGAATGGCCAGTTGTATCACTTGTCCACAAGGCTTTTATTGCCCAAATACTACAGTCACCCCTCAAGTCTGTCCAAAAGGGCATTACTGTTTGAATGCCACAAAATACAGTACTGAACACAAATGTCACCCTGGAACATTCAATAACAAGACTGGCCAGCAGAATATCTCGTCCTGCCTTCTATGCCCGCCAGGAAAGTATTGTGAAGGGTACGGCAGAACAGAGCCAAATGGTGATTGTGATCCAGGCTTTTTCTGCAGAGGTGCTTCAAGCCATGCCCGACCTGGAGATATTGGAGCATTATCTTCAAGTGCAACAACCATTTGTGGAACATGCTATAAGCCTTATGATTGTGTATGCCCAGCATTCAATTCAACAACAGGGGATATTTGCCCTGCTGGCCATTATTGTCCAAGGGGATCGAAGCAGCCTACCTCTTGCACAGGAGGAATGTATTGTCCACACGCTGGGCTCTCTGCCCCGCAAGGAAACTGTTCAGCAGGCTATTACTGTAATGACAGCTCTACTGTACCTACCCAGCACCAGTGCTACCCTGGTCACTATTGTCCATCTGGTTCAGAAAACCCGATTTCCTGTGAAGTGGGCACGTTTGCAACTGGATCGAGAAATACACAGAAGAGTGATTGTATTAAGTGTACAGCTGGCAGGTATTGTGATCGGCGTGGAATGGCATCAACTGCAGGTCCTTGTGCTCCTGGATTTTTCTGCCCCGAGGGACAAACAACGAGCACTCCTTCAACCCACCCATGCCCTCTTGGTCACTATTGTCCAGGTGGAGACTCCTTTCCTCGTCCATGCCATAATGACACGTATCAAAATGCAACTGGACAAAGTGCCTGCTTGGCCTGTCCTCCTGGTTACTTTTGTGACCCATCAGATGGATCTGTCATAACGCCAAAGCCCTGCCCAAAAGGGTCATACTGTCCCGATGGTAAAAGGATCAAGTGTGCTATTGGTACGTACGGCCCAGAATCCGGTTCACTTACTGTCGATTCCTGCTTACAGTGTCCACCCAAACAATATTGTGGTGATCCTGGTTTATCATCGCCATCCGGGCCATGTTATTCCGGATACTACTGTATGGGCGGAGCTAAGACTGCTTTCCCTGAAAAGGATGGTGTCTCATCCAATGTGACTTTTCCATACAAGAATGATCAATGTGTTCCTGGCTATTTCTGTCTTAACGGCACTGACATACCGACACCATGTCCAGCAGGCTACTTCTCAAGTCAGAGGGGCTTAAAGGTGGCTAGTGACTGCAAGGAATGTCCACCCGGTCGTTATTGTGACACAATAGGACTTCAGTCAATTGCAGACCCACCTAAATGCTCCGCTGGATTCGTATGCCGTGCAGCCTGTAGCACCCCAACTCCACGTGATGGCATCAAAGGTTACCCTTGTCCGAGGGGGAATTATTGTCCAGGAGGATCTTCCATAGAGAAAGGATGCGAGCCTGGTACATATCAACCAAATACGCAACAATCAAACTGCTCATTATGCATGGCTGGTTTCTATTGCCCTTATAACAACATGACCAACGCTATTCCATGCGGCAATGGCTATTACTGCCCAGGTGGTGACACTGTAGGAGTTAAATGCCCCGCTGGAACATATAACAACAAGACAGGTGCCAAAGCTGCATCTGATTGCATCGACTGTCCAAAGGGATTCTACTGCCTTGAAGGAAGTATTAACCCGACTGGAAAATGCCAAGAAGGTTATTATTGTGAAGGAGAAGCTTTGAGTAGGGCACCTAACATAACAAACATCAAATACCCTCGTAATGGTCTCTGCCCAGTCGGTCACTATTGTCCAGAAGGGACGGCAGCGCCAGTTCAGTGCCCTGAAAGTACATACAGATCAACAAAAGGTGCTGCAAGACCAAGTGATTGCGCCAAATGTGACCCGGGATATTACTGCAAAGGCACTGGTCTCGTTGCTTCAACAACAAAATGTCATGCTGGATGGTATTGCCCAGAGGGTAGCAATGATCCAACTCCAAGCAATTATACGTGTTGGCCGGGTCACTTTTGTCCGATTGGCACTGCACTTCCAAATCCATGTCCCTCTGGTAGATACCAGCCTAATTCTGGGAGCTCAGAATGTCTGCGCTGCCCTGCAGGCTACTATTGTACAAGCAGCGTCTTTAAGTTAGTCACTTGCCCATCTGGACATTACTGCCCAGCTGAGAGCGTCCTGCCAACAATTTGTCCAAATGGAACCTATACATTGGACAACGAAACTGGCTTGGAGAGGTCTGACCAATGTAGACCGTGTATAGTATCACACTATTGTCAGCTAGGCAAAGCATTGGATAAATGTTCCTCCGGCTTCTGGTGCAGGAGTGGCAGTTCATCACCCACGCCAACTCTTCGTCTTGTCTTGAGTACAGTATTGAGTGAAAATGAAACCATTAATATTTCTCAGATTCTGCATGGGCCATGTCCTCCAGGCAAATACTGTCCTTTTGGCACAGTTGTTCCTATCAGTTGCCCAAAGTATACGTACAAAACTAGTTGGGGTGGGAGCAATATTTCATCTTGTCTGCCATGCCCCGCTGGAAAAGAGTGCTTTGCAGGTGACCCGAAGCTTTATCGCTGCCCACTTGGAAAATATTGTCCAGAAGGTGCAGACCCTATTGACTGTCCACGCCTCACCTATCGCGATCAATACGAAGGAAAATCAAGTGCTGATTGCTTTATTTGCCCTGCTGGTTATTGGTGTAGCAACAAAGGCATGGCTTCCTATAATGCAAGTGCCTGCCCCATTGGTAAGTACTGTCCTGCTGGGCATGATCCAATTTGGTGCCCAGCTGGTCGTATTCGTCCATTGCCGGGAGCAGGTAACTGGACTGAATGCAGTGAATGCCCAGGTGGTTTTTACTGTCCATATATGACAAAGAATTACACTGGCTTGCCATGTAAAGCAAAAACCTATTGTCCGATTGGATCTGCTGTTGAGAGAGACTGCCTGGCAGGATATTACTGTCCAGAAACAAGTAGCAGTTTAACCATCTGTCCTGCTGGTTACTATTGCCCAAATTCAACGAGTGTCCCTTTTAAATGCGAGTATCCGTATTATTGTCCAACTGGTAGCTCGTCGATGCTGTTGTGTCCTCTTGGCTACAAAGCTCTCACAAATGCAGGTAACAGGACATCCACAAGCGACTCATGCTTAATTTGCCCTGGTGGATTCTATGGAAATCACCCACTTCGCCATAACTGTTCAGTCTGCTTTCAGGGATATTACTGCCCTGCTGGTACCACCGACCCATACAAGTATCCGTGCCCAATCGGTCATTACTGCACTGTTGGGATAGCTCTACCCATTCCATGCTCCCCAGGAATGTATGGCACAAAGGAAAAAGCAACAAAATCAGCTGATTGCTTACCTTGCCCTGTTAGTACTTATAATGACCAAAGTGGCCAGAGTTATTGTCGGCAATGCGGTAGCAGTGCTAATGCTACTATTGGCTCGGCAAAATGTACCTGCATTGGGAAGAACCGGGCTTTCCAAGTTTCCGATGGTGCGTGTGTTTGTAAGTACGGGTATGTCTATTACGATGAGCAAGATCGAAAGCAAACAGAAGGAAACAGTAATAATGATTGTCAGGAAATGGTCGGTGATCGTTGCCCAACAGGTACAGTTCGTGACAGCTCCACCCGCACCTGTGTAAATCCAACTTCGTTTGCTACGACCCAATGTGTAGGAATGTGTGGACCACTTGGTGGAACATACAATCCCAATTTTGGCTCCTGTGAGTGTAAGCAGGTTACTACCTTCAGTGAGCAATGTAACGCAACTTGTCAAACAACTATGCCGTCTGTTGAGATAAAACGTCTCAGCAATGGACAACTTCAGCTTACATTTTACAGCTCAAATAGAACCTCAGCTGTAATCGAGAACATCTTTAATGAGTTAGGGTTACCATCTTATGATCGCACATCACGCAAATGCCAGTTAATTGACATGAAATCAGACGGGATGTACGGATTCCAGCCGAAAGATTTGTCCCAAGCGAACCTATTCTCGACAACTACGTCTCGAAGGAAACGAAGGGCAGTTGCATCAGATCCTGTTCAGATCAGATCACCAGTGATATGTATCAGCATTGGACAAGCGATAGTATTTAGGGTCAATCTTAACACTCAAAATAGAAGCCTCAGCAACTACCCGCAATACAAGAAGAACCACCTTTTCAACACAAATCCCGATTTCGACTACGGGAACTTTAGACAGCTTCATACGATCATACAAACCACAAATCAAACGATCACCATGTTTGTTCACCTCTTCACAGAGCCTGGAATTCATGTTTTTTATGATAATGCAAATTCAGCACGAGAGACAATAGTTGTGGTACCCAAAGCTGGAAGTGCCTGCCAGGGTAAAAATGCCATCGAAGCACCATTAGTTACACAACTGACTTTGAACGGTGTCAACAAGGGAACAATACAAAACCTTGCTCCTGATTGGAACCTGATCTATGCTCTCATTGCAACGATGCTTGTTTTTGCCATCTTTGCTGTTGTCGTTGCAATTATATGGAAACCAAGAGCGATTGGTATTTACACAATAAGAGCAGTACAACCAAAATACCGCAGTCTGGGTGCCCCCATTCCAGTTGTTCCCATTCCTGGCATTGATGACAACCCGTCCCTCTTACTTGGACCTCGTGGTGCACCTGAAGGAGCAGCAGATTTTGATTCTTTTGTACCAACTATCGGAACTGGTAAAGGACTCCTTGAGAACTTCAGTGTACGCACATTGTATGATAAGCTAGAGGATCAAAGCCTGCACATGACTTCTCAACTAGCTCGTCACCAATCAGACCTTCGCGGGTTTTACGACAGAATCTGCCAACAAACAGAGGGACTCAAGCAAATGCTAGCAAGTCTAGATGTATCGTTACTTGCCAAAGCTACAGAGAATGCTGCCAAAATTAAGGCCAACGCTGGTATTGAGAGAGAAGATCTTCAACAAGCTTCTGTGAATGAACAAGTTAAGCAAAAGGTACTTATAGCTGGGGAGTCATCAAGGGAAAAAGACCTGATGCAGAGCGTACAGCAGCTTCTTGAGAAGTATGAAGGTGGATGGCAGCCAGTTGTTGTTCAAGATTCTACACAGCTTATCTCTGGACAGTCTACTGTAGGCAAAATGTATAGTGCTCAAATCCATCAAGCTTCATCTTCTGTATCTTCTGCAACTGTTCTCCAAAGTGGAGCACAGCAAGTAACACTGCAATTACCTTCGGGTGATTTTGGCGATGATCTGAAGAGAATGAATGCTGAAAGAGTGAAACTTGATGAAGAACTTCGAGACACAGAGAACAAGGAAATCAAAATCTTTGTTGATCAGTTTGAGGCAAAGCGGAGAGCCATGATGAAGGAGGCTGGTGAAGAGTTAGCCGAACAATTAACTGGGGATTTGTCTGAGAGTGAGATGAAACGCATTATCGATGCTCATAACGTAAAAGTAAAGGAAATGGAGGAAAGATATGATAATGAAAAGGATCGGCAACAGGCAGAATTGATGGAGAAGCTGGCACAGAGAAGGCTGAAAAGGGAAATGGCACTCCGCAATGAACACTCAAAGATTGCATTGAAGCACGATTTGAATCTTGACGATATTGGGACAGCAAGCGACCCAGAGACAACATTAAGAAGATTACAGAACTCAATTAACTTGGTGAGCCTTGAGGAGAGTTTAGAGATTGCTAGAGCTGAAGCTGCCAGAGCATCTCTCGAAATGCAGGAACAAAACAGAACAATCGGCAGCAATTTTTCTGATGCTGTGGAACATCTTGCTGAACAAGGAACACTGTCTACTGAAGATGCTGAAGAGGTGAAGCGACGATCGCTTGAGGTTGAAGAGCAATTAGAACGAGGCTATGAAATGAAGATTAACTTTGAAACTGATCAGATCCGACGCAATTTGGCAAATCGCAAAGAAGAGAAAATGGCAAAATTGTTGGATCGGCAAGCTGCTGAAAAGGCGGAGGCCGTTCGAGAAAGTGGCGATTTGCATGAACTTAGTCAGAAGCATGAGAAAGAAAGAGAACTATTAGAAACTTCATTTGAAGTTGAGGAACAAGAGCACCTTGCCGAAATAAAGAAGAGAATAAGAGAAGAACAGAGGGATGCTCTAATCGAAACACACAGGCAACAAATTGCAGAGCTTTCCAGCCAGAAAGGTCTTGATAAGGCCGCTCTTGAACAGCTGATTGATAAACTTCGAAAGCAGAACAACAACCTTGCAGTTAGCATGGAACAAAAGCGCGGTAAATCGTTGGAAGATACAATGGCAAAGTTAGCAGCTCGTAAGGCGCGAAAAGAACAGGAAGTGAACCGACGCGCAAAAGAGGAAGCCCAGCAAAAGATTTTAGAAGAGCAAAGTCGACTTGCAGCAAGTAATAAACCAAAAGATATGGATGAAATTGTACTGCCAGACATCATTGTCGCAAAGGACAGCGTTGAAATCACGGCATTGAAAAAAGAGCAGGATCGAACAATTGAGGAGCTGAAAGAGCACCAAGAGCAGGTATTACTCAAGTTAACTGATAAATTGGAGAAGGAGACCCGAGATGAAGAATCCAGGAAACTTAAAGCTTTCGAAGCTTACAGACTGCGTGCCATCAATGAGGTTAGAAACCGTCAAGCAGCTGAATTATCTTCAAGAAATGATTTGGATGCTAGCGAGTCACAGAGACTTCTTGATTCCCACCAACGAGAACTAGATGATCTTGTGGAGAAGCTAGATGCAGAAAGAAACAAACAGCAGAATAATCTGAAGCAAAAGCTGGAAGAAAGGAAAAGGCAGAAGGAAGAAGCTTTGAAGCGAAAGCAAGAGGCAGAAGTTGCTAAAGAATTGCTGGAACAGAAGAAAGAACTAGCTGAGACTCATCTCGCTGCTGTAAAAAAGGCGGAGAAAGATGCAATATTGGATGCAATTCGTGAGCATGGGTCAGAATTCAGTGAATTTGTCATTCGGAAGATTCTTGATAAGAGACACAGTGAAGAAATGTTGAACCTGGACGAAACATTTGCAGAGGAACGAAAAGTTGGAATTGATGCCGCTCTGTCAAAACTAGAAGAAGAACACAACCAGCAAATTGATGAACTTCGAGCAAAACATGAGAAGGAGCTTAGAGCTTTAGAAGATGAAGGACTGAGCACCGAAGAATTACAACAGCGAAGGGGCCAGTTGTTCAATCAACAATCTTTGGAGCAAAGCTCTTTGGAAAGAAAACATGCTGAAGAAAAGAAGAGCATGCAGCGTGGTGCATTGTCGGATTGGGAGTTGAGATACGCGCGTGCCAAGTTGGAACTAAAAGAGCGACACTACAAAGAGTTTGCTGAATGCTTAAACGAACTGTCACCGGATCAAGCTGCGGAGCACCAACGTGCGATTGAACAGGCCAATGAAAAAGCAAGACAGTTAGCGGAAATCAAAAATAATTTGGAAGATCAAAGAAAGGAAAATGAAGAGAAAATCAAACATGAATTAGAAGAGTTCCAAGCTGAAGAAGAGAAACGCCTTGAGCTTGAGCTTCAAGAATTTAATAAAGAGCTGGAAAGGGAAATGGAAGATGAGCGACAAAAGAATGAGAAGGCAATTCTTGCATTAAATCAAAGGAAGGAGGCTTTGTTGCGGGAAAAGAAACTTAAGGCAAAGCAAGAGGTTGAGAAGCTTAGCCAGCAGGGAGGAAGTAAAGAACAGCAAGAGATACTGCTGAATGAGCATGCCAAGGATCTTGCTAAGCTGATGAATAAAATGGACGCCGACCGAATGCGCATGCAGAGCTCTCTGGAAGAACGTTTGAGGAAGAAGCGCGAGGAAAGGATGAAATCAAAAGTGAAAGAGCTCGAAACGGAATCGGAAGAGAGTAGAAAGGAACTTACTGACAAGCTTGAATCAGAATCTGAGAAGATTAAGACTGATGAAACATTGATTTTGAAAGAAACAATCAACGTGGATACTTTGGTAGAAGCTGCAGCATCGACAGGCAATGCGCCACCTAGCGGCAAGCAAACCGATCAAATGCCAGCGGCATATAGAATGGCAGCTCCATTAACAGATGGGGAACTAACGTCTTTGTTGATGTCTTCACCGCTTTATCAGAAACTACAGGAAATACAAGATATTGTTGGTGGTGGTGAAGGAAGTTTGAAAGCTAAGAAAAGTGATGAACCGTTCATCGATATCAAAGATGATACTTTGTTTAGCAGCGATGATGACTTGGTCCCAGTTGATTTGGATGTGATTAGTGCGCGGGAATTCATTGTTTACAAATTTAGCTGTTTTATTGCTGACTTACTTGTTGTTCAGTGCTACCACAAGCCAATCAGCATCTTGCTTGCAGAGAAGCTCCCACCCAATGCACAGTTGACACGAAATGCATACAGAAATTCCTTCTTCTTTGATGCCAATAACAAAATATTGTACATGAGGCGGGATCGCTTGGAGTCAGTTGGAGACTTCATCCTTGTTCTCGTTCACACTTTGGCTCATATTAAAGTTGAGAACATGATCGATGATTCGGACCCAGCATTTGTTAAAGAATTCTATAGATCAATAAGTGTTGTTTGCAATGATCTCTTCTTTGCAAGATACAAAAGATCATCAGCTCTTTCGTCTGCTATGATGTCATTCCCAGAGGAGACTGCCCAGCTTGAGGATGCTGGCAAATTTGTTCTTGAGTCAGTTTTCGGTGATGCCCATAATGAAATTGACCGACAGAATGTCATTGATGAGCTTTTAGACACGAACCTTTTGCGTAGCAGCAAGAACCTCGTCTTCAATCAGGAGGTCATGTTCGATAGGGTGACCAAATACACTGATTTCGTCATCAGCAATCGTCTACGTTCTTTCCTTGGGGATATCGAAGATAAAGTAAAAACTGCTCGACTCCAGGGAACTGAGACTGAGATCGACAAGAGGCTACAAGAACTTACTGGCAAGACAGATGAAGCCAGACCAAAATCGAGGTATTTACCAACACGCGGTAATATGGCAACTCGTGATGCCACAAGACAGGCATCGCGTAATATGGCATTGGCCAGATCTTCAACATCATTGTCGCTTTTGCCAACTAGGCCAATAACTCGAGCCAAAGGTGAAATCAAAGAAGACCTATACCAGTCATTTATTGAGACCCAGATTGAGGAAATAGGACAGAAAATGGATGACCTAAATCAAGAATTTGTTGCCATGACAAGGCAGTCGGTCGAGCTGACGGAAGAGATGCGGTCGATTGAATCAGACATCGCCTCGCAGACGGAAGCGGCCCGGTCGGCAGATGAAAAGTCTCCAGTATATTCCCAAAAATCTCAACTTCTAAAGGACTCGTACAGTAAACTAAACTCGGTAAGGGCACAGTTGGCGCAATTAACTATTGCCAAGTCGGACAGAAATAAGAGATTGCAGCTCTACAAGAAGGAACTTGAAGACAAGCAGCACCAACTTGACTTCCACAATGCAAAACCGATTGAGGAACGTGAAAAACAAAGTAGGAGGAAATTAGAATCAGCCATGGGAAACAAGCTAAAATCAAGCAGAAAGTAGGAGTCTTCCATTTCCACATAAAGACAATAACAAACAATTTGCTGCTGGCAGCATCAGTGAAAAGAGTTGATGTTTCTCCTCCGATTTGATTACTCGTTATCTACAATTTCTAACTTGAAATGTGGAAATGAAATGGAAGCGCTCAGCATTTTACTATAGAGTTGAATTTTTAGATGCCTTAAACTTTTATTAAAGTTATTGCAGGTAGAAGCCTTAATTTACGTGGTGTAATTCTTAATGGTCTCAAAAGATAATATTTATTGACCCTGGTACTTTAATGAGTCTGTTTTTGTAGAAGTGAGGAGCCTTGATTGTGAGATGTAATTTATGTCTGTTGACTATGCTAGTTGTATGGTAATTTTTTAGATGCTAAAGTGTTTCATAGTATATTGCATCCATAGATGTTTGCTCTTACTCGTCAATCGATGTCATTATTGCAATGTTCATTTTTTACTGTACGTTTTATTGTACGTTGACGATTTCGTTATCTACCAAAGGGATATACCTCTGCAAACAACTGTTTTAGATTTTTAAGAAATATCTTATTGGTTTTCTTAAATGGGATGCTAGAAAATTTCGTATTGAAATAGATGTGACTGCAAGGCTGTCTTTTAACAACTCCCAATCTAGCTTTTGCAACATTTTATGATTTGCTTTCCATTTACATATAGATCAAGACTTTGTTTGCATAAAATCAACTTAATTTTAAGTTCAATTCAACAGACGATGAATATTCATCTGCCAAAAGAATTTTGGAACGTTACTTGCGTGGCAGATATTTATATTTCACACTTCTTATGTCCACTTTTTATCGGTATACTGATATAAGCTATTCTGTGGTAGATGTGGTGGATGATTGTTGAAAAGCAACTTCAATTATTCCAATGAAAGCAGACAACTGCTAAGTTTTTATCCTTGCCTGTCAACCAATTACCATTGTACATTCTCAGAGAAAATTCTTGGACAAAACTTAGAGTCCCAATAGTTACATTCCGAACTGTTTGGCATCTCATATATTTCAGAGGAAAAAGTAATGTCAACAATACTGGTTATCATGCTAGGTGGGTAAGAGTTTGTCTATGATAAATGTTTCATGGTATTATACCCAGTGAAATAGCACTATGGCTGTATATTTTCGTACGTTGTAGCAAATCTCTTTTAACACGTGTAAATTAGTTCTTTCGAATTGCACATTATGATCGAAAGCTTTTATAACATGCACTTACTTTTGTTTACACTCTTACCGCTGATTCCAAGCAGCATAGTTTTATAATGCCTCTTTGTGGTCATTTCATTTCAGTTTCAATTATTTACACAGGGTGAAGTACCCATCATTCTATAAAACGATTATTTTCCATCTTGCCCTGTACGAAAAAGAGCCTTAAATTTATGATAATAAATTTTTTAGACAATAGACAAATAAAGTTGGTG